>Ga0172376_10000082_pt1 | contig 109930 bp, 93 predicted proteins | sample Lak35m_FD_121114 | JGI IMG/M metagenome (GOLD analysis project Ga0172376, IMG submission 121114) | Freshwater microbial communities from Kabuno Bay, South-Kivu, Congo - kab_092012_35m | ecosystem: Environmental > Aquatic > Freshwater > Lake | place: Democratic Republic of the Congo: South-Kivu...
CTTCTTCGACCACCTCCGCCACCGCGACGCCCATGGCGAGGCCTATGTCGTCATCACCCGCGAACTCAAGACCGGCACGGCCGACGAGGCCGAACTGCTCCGCTATGCCGCCCGCGGCAACACCGTCCTCCTCGCCGCCGAGACCTTCAGCGAGACCCTCGCCGACACCCTCGGCTTCATCACAGACACCCGCTTCTCCCTCGACGCGTCAGACTCCACCGCCCTGCGACTCGTCAACCCCGCCTTCGGCCCCCCACACGACTACCCCATGCCCCGTCAGGCGGCCGACACCCACTTCGACACCCTCGATACCCGCCGGTCCGTCGTCCTCGGCACGACACACCGGGGCCGGCCCGACTTCATCCGCATCGCCGTGGGCCGCGGACAGGTACTCCTCCACACCGCCCCGCGCGCCTTCTCCAACATCGCCATCCTCCGCGGAGAAGGACACCGCTACGCCGAACAAGCCCTCTCATACCTGCCCCCAAGGCCCGCCGCGCTGTTCTGGGACGACTACTACACCATCGGCCTGGGCGGGCCCACCACCCCCCTGCGCGTCATCCTCACCCGCGACAACCTCCGCTACGCCTACCGGACGGCCCTCCTCGCCGTCGCCCTCCTCCTCCTCTTCCGCTCCCGCCGCCGCCAACGCGCCATCCCGGTCATCGAACCGCCCAGGAACACCTCCCTCGACTTCGTCGACACCGTCGCACAACTCTACATCGACAGGGCCGACCACCGCGACATCGCCCTCAAGAAGATCGGCTTCCTGCTCGACCAGGTCCGCCAGCGGTTCGGACTGCCCACCGGACTGCTCGACGAGGCCTTCGTCCGCAACCTCGCCACCCGCTCCGGCACCGACCCGCGGGAGGTGCGCGACCTCGTCCGCCTCATCCACGACACCCGCGCCGCCCGCACCCTCGTCGCACCCGAACTCCTCCGCCTCAGCCACACCCTCGACGACTTCCAAACCAAAATAGCCCCATGACAGAACCATCCAGCCCCGGCATCTTCGGGGAGCGTACCGACCTGTCGGCCCTCCGCGAGTCGGTCGACCGCATCCGCGAAAGCATCGGCCGCGCCGTCATCGGCCAGCAGGCCATCGTCGACCAGCTCATCGCCGCCCTCCTCGCCAACGGACACGTACTCATCGAAGGCGTACCCGGCGTCGCCAAGACCCTCATGGCCAAACTCATGGCCCGCTCCGTCGACGTGCCCTTCTCCCGCATCCAGTTCACGCCCGACCTCATGCCCAGCGACGTAGTGGGGACTTCCGTCTTCCACCCCGGCGCCTCGCGCTTCGAATTCCGCGCCGGGCCCGTCTTCAGCGGCATCGTCCTCATCGACGAGATCAACCGCGCCCCCGCCAAGACACAGTCGGCCCTCTTCGAGGTCATGGAGGAACGGCAGGTGACGGTCGACGGACACACCTACCCCATGCAGCATCCCTTCATGGTCCTCGCCACCCAGAACCCCGTCGAGCACGAAGGCACCTACCGCCTCCCCGAAGCACAGCTCGACAGGTTCCTCTTCAAGGTCAACGTCCCCTACCCGAACCTCGACGAAGAGGTCCGCATCCTCGAGTCGCACCACACCTCGGACCGCGATGGCCTGCTGGCCGGCATCGGCCCCGTGCTCGACGCCGCCCGCATCCGCGAACTGCAGCGCACCATCCACGCCGTCCACGTCGAGCCCCGCCTCCTCCGCTTCATCGCCGCCCTCGTCACGGCCACCCGCGAGAACCGCTCCATCTTCCTCGGCGCCTCGCCCCGCGCCTCCGTGGCGGCCCTCAACGCCGCCAAGGCCATGGCCGGCATCCGGGGGCGCGACTTCGTCACGCCCGAAGACATCCTCGAGGTGCTGCCACCCGTCCTCCGCCACCGCATCATGCTCACACCCGAACGCGAGATGGAAGGCGTCACGCCCGACGAGGTCATCGCCCAGCTCGTCAAAGGCATCGAGATCCCCCGATAGATGAAAACCCGCCTCTCGCGATATGTCGGCGACCTCTTCCTGCCCGACCGGCTCTTCCTCTGGCTGGCAGGCCTCGCCCTGCTGTTCGCCGCCGCCCAGTTCCTGCCGGTACTGGCCCCCGTCCCGCAACTGCTGGCGGCCACCCTGGCCGGGGCGACGGTCCTCGACTACGCCCTGCTCTTCAGGCCACGCCAGGGCCTCGATGCGGCCCGCCGCACACCCGAACGGCTCAGCAACGGCGACGACAACGGGGTCACCGCCACCCTCGCCTCCCACTACCGCTTCCCCGTCGACATCGAGATGGTCGACGAACTCCCCTTCGCCTTCCAGGTGCGCGACTTCTCCATCCGCCTCCGCCTGCCCCCGGGCAGCCAGCGCTCCGTCACCTACCGGCTGCGTCCCACCCGCCGCGGCGACTACGCCTTCGGCGCCCTCCTCCTCTACGCCCGCAGCCCCCTCGGCCTCGTGGAACGCCGCTACCGCTTCGCGGTCGACCGCACCGTCCCCGTCTTCCCCTCCTTCCTGCAGATGCGCCGCTTCCAGCTCCTGGCGATCGGCAACCGACTCACCGAGGCCGGCGTCAAGCGCGTCCGGCGCGTGGGCCACTCGATGGAGTTCGACCAGGTCCGCGACTACGTCGCCGGCGACGACGTACGCACCATCAACTGGAAGGCCACGGCCCGCAGCGCACACCTCATGGTCAACGGCTATACCGAGGAGAAGAGCCAGCAGGTCTACTGCCTGATCGACAAGGGCCGGGCCATGCGCATGCCCTTCGACGGCCTCAGCCTGCTCGACCACGCGATCAACGCGGCCGTCGTGCTCAGCCATGTCGCCCTCGTCCGTCAGGACAAGGCCGGCGTCCTCACCTTCTCGGAGGAGATCGGCCGTTTCCTGCCCGCCTCGCGGCGGGCCGCGCAGATGGGGGCCATCCTCGAGGCCCTGCACGCTCAGAAGACAAGGTACCTGGAGAGCGACTACGAAAGGCTCTACGCCTTCGTCCGACGACACATCACACAGCGCAGCCTGCTGCTGCTGTTCACCAACTTCGAATCGGTCGACGCCCTGCACCGCCAACTGCCCGAACTGCGTCGCCTGGCGGCCGCCCACCTGCTCATCGTCGTCTTCTTCGAGAACGACCTCCTCACGGCGCGTGCGGCCGACCCGGCCGGCACGGTGGAGGACGTGTACCGCCAGACGGTCGCCGCCCGCTTCGTGGCCGAGAAGCGCCTCATCGTGCGCGAACTCCAGCGCCATGGCATCCGCTCCCTCCTCACGCCGCCCGCCGGGCTCGGCGTGGCCGTGGTCAACAGGTACCTGCAGCTGAAGGCGCGGCAGGCCATCTGAGGCCCCCTCAGCCGCGCACGAGGTACCAGGCACAGGTGCTGAACAGGTCGCGCAGCAGCGGCAGCCGTGTCAGCCCGCCGAACTGCTCCCGAGGCGTCCAGCCGAACTTGTAATGATAGATGGGGTTGACGAGGAACAGCGTCCGCAGCGCGACCGCATAGCCGCTGCGGCGCACGAGCCGCTCGAAGCGGCCCGTCGAGATGCCGGTCGACTGGATCTCGAGGAGTTCGCGCACCACGGCCTCGGGCTCGCCGAAGGCCCGCAGCAGACCTCGGTACAGCGGTGCGGGCAGCAGATGGAACCAGGGCAGCTTCGAGAGGAGGGGACTGCGGCAGACCTGCTGGTGGCCGCCGTGCGGCATGTACCAGGGCGGGAAGCCGAAGAAGACATGACCGCCGGGCCGGAGGAAGCGGCGCAGGTAGGGGATGAAGCGGGACTGGTCGGGTATGTGCTCCACCACATCCTTGAGGATGATGAGGTCGAAACGGCCGCTGTAGTCGGCCAGCGCCTCGGCATCGTAGATGTTGCGGTGGACGATGCCGGCGCGGCCCGCCGCGATGGCGTCCGCCAGCAGCTCGCGGGCATAGGCCGACTTCTGCGCGTCCAGCTCGATGCCGAGCACGCGGCAGCCCCGCTCGAGGAAGGGCACCAGCACGCCGCCCTCGCCGCAACCGATCTCCAGCACCTCCATCCCGGCACGCAGCGGCAGGGCCCGCTCGATGAAGGGGACGACATGGTCGCGTGCGTTGTCGACCTGCTGCTGGTAGCGGACGCGGTAGTCGGTATGCTGTAGGAGCGTCATGAACGTACCTTGGACGCGCGCCCTGTGTTTGCCGGGGCGGCGGTACCTTCGTCAAAAATACGGATTGACCACGGAACCCTGGCAGCAGCCCTATGCGGAGGGGCGCGTGCTGCTGATCGACAAGCCGCTGCGCTGGACCTCCTTCGACGCCGTCAAGAAGGTGCGCATCGCCACACGCCTGAGCAAGGTCGGCCACGCCGGCACGCTCGACCCGCTCGCCACCGGCCTCCTCATCCTCTGCACGGGGCGCAAGACGAAGGAGATCGCCGGCTACATGTCGCAGGAGAAGGAGTACGAGGCCACGCTCACCCTCGGCGCCGTCACGCCCACCTACGACCTCGAGAGCGAGCCCGTCGACCCGCGCCCCTTCGAACACCTCACGGAGACGGACATCCGACAGGCCGCCCTCCGCTTCACGGGCGTACTGTTGCAGGTGCCCCCCGCCCATTCGGCCGTCAAGCGCGGCGGCAGGCCCGCCTACCTCGACGCGCGCAAGGGCCGCGAAGTGGTCCTGGAGCCCCGTCGCATCACTGTCCGGGAACTCGAGGTGACGCGTTTCGAAGGGGCCTGTGTGGACCTGCGGGTCGTCTGCTCGACGGGCACCTATGTCCGCAGCCTTGCGCACGACATGGGCGCGGCGCTGGGCTGTGGCGCCTACCTGTCGGCCCTGCGCCGGACGCGCATCGGCGGCTTTCACGTGTCGGACGCCCTCACGCCGGAGGGCTTCGTCGAACGGCTGGCGCGGGAGCGCGACGCCGCTCAGAACGGATAGCCGATGGCGAACTGGAAGACGGGACGGTTCCAGACGCCCTCGACCCACCAGCCGCCGCTACGTGGCGAATAGTAGCGCTGCGCCTGCGGGCTGCCCTGGTTGTGCGGGCCGTAGCGCGGGTCCTTGAGGGGGAAGCCCAGGTCGAAGCGCAGGAGGAAGTAGCTGAAGTCGACCCGAAGGCCGAAGCCGGAGGCCAGGGCCAGGTCGTCGACGATGCCGGCGAAGCGGAAGCCGGCCCTCGGCAGCTGACCCGAGAGGTCGTTGCGGAACCAGATGTTGCCGACGTCGGTGAAGACGGCCCCGCGCATCCAGAACCCGTAGAAGGGGAAGAGGTTGAAGCGGTACTCCAGGTTGGCCTCGAGCTGGATGTCGGCGTACTTGTCGTTGAGCCTTCCGTCGAGGGTGGTGTCGAAGCTGATGTTGGAGCCGATCCCCAGCTTGCGGATCTGCCAGCCGCGCATGCTGTTGGGGCCGCCGGCGACGAAGCTCTTGAAGAAGGGGAGGGTGACCTGCCCCTGGCGGCTGAGGGTCGGGAAGGCCAGTCCGTAGCCGCCGAAGAGTCGGAGGTGGAGGCTGGACCGGCCATAGTCGGTCACCTGCCGGTAGTCGGCGTCCAGCCTGACGAAGCGGTAGAGGGTCGACAGGGGCCGGCCCGAGGCGGTGAGGCCGCGCAGCAGGCTGCCCGTCAGGAGCCCCGACTCCTCGGCGTTGACGCGCAGGAGGTGCGTGCGCCGCGTGGCGGCGGGGTTGAAATTGTGCGTATAGCCCACGTTGGCGCCGATCACCAGGCCGTTGTTGTAGGTGTAGAGGAGCAGGGGGAAGTCCTGCAGGGTCTCCAGGAACAGGCTGTCGGGGTCGAAGCGGGTGTATTCGAAGTTGACGGGCCGGAACTGCCAGCTGGTGCGGGGGCCCTGCCGCCACTCATAGCCCAGGAAGGTGTTGAAGGTGCGGAGGCGGAAGAACTTGAAGCGGTCGATGTAGGCGAAATCGGCCGAGGTGATGGTCTTGCCGTGGCGGGTCAGCCGTTCCCGGCCATCGCGGAAGGGCGTCGCCAGCCAGGGGATCGTGAGGCGGTTGGTGAGGCTCACCTCACCGGTGAGCAGCCGCCGGAAGTTGTTGAACTCGACGCCGGTGCGGAGGTTGTTCTCGAGCTGGATGGCGCGGCGGGCGATGTTGCGGTTGCGCAGGGTGAAGTTGACGGCGGCGCCGATGCGGCCGCTGCCCACCTGCACGGCCTGCGTGTTGCTGACGATCGAACTGCCCTCGAGGCCCGTCTCGAAGAACTGCTTCAGGGCGGGGGTGAGGCGCAGCAGGTAGTTGACGGTGCGGGCGCTGTCGTCCTCCTGCGCCGAGATGTTGATGTTCTGCCAGGCGCCGAGGCGGTTGAAGTTGTTGAGGGTCTGGCTGTAGGCCTGCCGGGTGAAGGGGACGCCCGGCCGCGCCTCCACCTGCGCCGCGATGAAGTGCGGCTCGAAGAGCCTTTGCGTGGAGACGACGCGGATGCCGTCGACCACGATGGCCGCGGTGTCCAGGGCGAAGAGGTCGGTGTCGGGCGGCACGTCGCTGTAGACGGTGAAGCTGCCGAAGCGGTAGGGCCGCAGGTGCGTGGAGTCGCGGATCGTGTTCAGGCGGATGCGGATGTCGACCTTCGGGTTGCGCAGGCTGGCGCGGGCCTGGGAGAGCAGTCGGACGTATTCGAAGGCGTCGAGGGTGGGGTCGATGAGTTCGGCAAAGGAGGAGTCGGCCTCGACGATGATGTCCTCACGGGTGAATTTCAGGTAGCCGTTGTTGTTGAAGACGCCGACGAGCCGGTCGAGCTCGCGGTCGATGACGGCGTTCTCGAAGGGCTCACCCCGGCGGAGCAGGCATCCCGCCCGCACGCTGTCGGCGATCCGCTGCAGGCTGCTGTCGGCCAGGGCATAGGCGACCGTGTCGATCACGAAGAGGCGGCCCGCCTCGACGGCGTAGTCGACCGTGATGCGCTGCTGGTCGCCCACCCGCCGCAGGCTGGAGTCGACCCGCACCGTGCTCCCCTTGTAGCCGAGGCTCCCGACCAGGAACCGCATGTTGCGGGCCGACAGCCGGACGGCCGACGAGTCGAAGCGGTGCGGCGACTCGATCACGGGCACCGGCACGATCCACGGGAAACTCGGCCAGGGCACCTTGGAGGCGCGTACGACCCGGACGCTGTCCTCGATCTGCTCCTCCAGCCGCGACCGCACCGAGGCGGCCTTCTCCCGGTCGCCGATACCGCTTACCTTTACGCGGTTCTCGAAGATGAAGGGCTCCTCCGGACGGTATTTCCGCACGATGGTGCACGACTGGACGAGGACTGGGAGGAGGAAGGGAAGGAAGGATCGGAGGGAAGGTCTTGTCATGCTCCGCGATGGACGGTAATACCGCTCGTGCTATGGTTTCCAGGTCAAAGGTCAGCTTTATCCGAGGTTTGTGCCAAAAAAAAATCCGTGATGCCTCGGGACTGTACCTCGTCGAGGGACCCCGTCTGGTGGCGGAACTGATGGCGGAATGCCCGGAGGATGCGGAGGAGGTCTTCGCGGTGGACGGCTGGGAGCCGACACCGTCGGCCAAGGCCCGCCAACCCCGGATCACCCGCATCCGCGACATCGACCTGGCCGCCATGAGCGCGCTGCAGACACCCAACCTGGTGCTGGCCCTCGTGCGAAAACGCCTCCCGGCACCCGCCGCCGCCCCCCGCGGCCGACTCACGCTGGCCCTCGACGCCCTGCGGGACCCCGGCAACCTCGGCACCATCATCCGCACGGCCGACTGGTTCGGCATCCGAAACATCGTCTGCAGCCCCGACTGCACCGACCTCCACAACCCCAAGGTCGTACAAGCCACCATGGGCGGCATCTTCCGCGTCGCCGTCGCCTATGCCGACCTGCCCGCCTGGCTCACCACCCTGGGCGACATGCCCGTGCTCTGTACCACCCTCCACGGCGACCCCCTGCCCGCCACGGCACCGCCCACCGAGGGCGTCGTCGTCATCGGCAACGAGGCCCGCGGGGTGTCCGACGCCGTCCTCGCCCTGTCGACGCAGCGCCTCACCATCCCCCGCTACGGGCAGGCGGAGTCGCTCAACGCCGCCGTGGCGGCCGGCATCGTCATGGCACAACTCTGCCGCGGCCAGCACGGCCAGGTCTTCGGCAGCCCGGGACCCTAGCCCTCGTAGCCCGTATCCTCGAGGAGGGGTGTGCCGTCGGCGGCGGCCGTCGCCAGCTCGTCGCAGCGGTTGTTGTAGGGATTGGTGTGATGACCCTTGACCCACACGAAACGGATGCGGTGTCGCCGGGAGAGGGCGTGGAAGCGCATCCACAGGTCGCGGTTCTTCTTGCCACCGCTGAAGTCGGTCCGTACCCACTTCTCCAGCCACCCTTCGGTGACGGCCTTCACGACGTACTGGCTGTCCGAATACACCACGATGTCCACACCGTCGCGCTTGAGCGACTCGAGGGCGGCGATCACGGACAGCAGCTCCATCCGGTTGTTGGTCGTCCGCCGATACCCTGCCGAGATCTCCTTCGCCTGTCCCCTCCAGATGAGGATGGCGCCGTAGCCACCCCTGCCGGGGTTGCCGCGCGAGGAGCCGTCCGTATAGATCGTCAGTCCGTTCTCGTGGATCATGTCAGAGGTGGATCTCGCCGTGCAGGTAGAGCCTGGCGGCACCCGTGAGCAGCACCCGGTCGCCCCTGAGATGGCAGTCGATGCGACCGCCGCGGGGCGAGAGCTGCCGTGCGCGGAACCGCCGGAGCCCCTTCTCGCGGGCCCAGTAGGGCGTAAGGGTGCAGTGTGCCGAGCCGGTGACGGGGTCCTCGTCGATGCCGCAGGCCGGCGCGAAGAATCGCGAGACGAAGCCATCGTCGCCCCAGGGGGCCGTCACCGCCACCCCGCGGGTCTCCAGGCGGGCCAGGCGCCCCATGTCGGGATTGAGGGCGACGACCTCCGCCTCGTCGCGCAGCCGCACGACAAGGTCGAACCGGCCGCGGAGGACCTCCCGAGGGGCTGCGCCCAGGGCCTCCGCAAGGCCCGCAGGCGGCTCGGGCACCGCTACCGGCGGGTCCGACGGGAAGTCGAGCGTATATCGGTCGGCGGCCTCGCGCCGGACCGTCAGCAGGCCGCTCCGCGTATGGAAGCGGAGGGTGTCGTCGGCAGGTGCCGACAGGCCGAACAGGACGTGCGCCGCCGCCAGCGTGGCATGGCCGCAGAGGTCGACCTCCACCCGCGGCGTGAACCACCGCAGGCCGTAGCCGTCGGGCAGGGGTACCGTGAAGGCCGTATCGGCCAGGTTGTGCTGGGCGGCGACCGACTGCATCACGTCGTCGGGCAGCCATGCCCCCAAGGGTACGACGGCCGCCGGGTTGCCGCTGAAGGCGGCCTCGGCGAAGGCGTCCACGATGCTGACGGGATGTTTCATCCGGGATGCCGTATCAGGTCGGACGGGCCGGGGCCCCTCAGCCGACCCGGGTGACCTTGATCATGTTGGTGGGCAGGTGCAGGTCCACCGGGATGCTGCCCGTGTTCACGACCACGTCGCCCGCCTTCAGGAAGCCCCGTTCCCTGAGGATGGTGAGCTGGTCGGCGACGATGTCGTCGATGCTCTCCTCCTCCTCGTAGAAGAAGGCCCGTACGCCCCAGCTCAGGCTGAGCTGGTTGACGAGGGTCCGCTCCTTGGTGAAGATGTAGAGGAGCGACGCGGGCCTGTAACTGCTGAGCATGAAGGCGGTGTATCCACTCTGCGTCATGCCGATGAGCGCCTCGGCCTCCGTGTCCTCCGCCAGCTTGCAGGCATTGTAGCAGACGGCGTCGCTGAGGAAGGTGGGCGAGTGGGGCAGGGGCTTCAGGTCCTCCTCCCGGTTGTAGCGGTATTCCTTCCGCTCCACCTCGAGGATGATCTTCTTCATCGTCTCCACCACCAGGGCCGGATGGGCGCCGGTGGCCGTCTCGCCGCTGAGCATCACCGCATCGGCACCCTCCAGCACGGCGTTGGCGACGTCGGTGCTCTCGCTGCGGTTGGGCTTGGTGCGCTCCATCATGCTCTCCATCATCTGCGTGGCGACGATGACGGGCTTGGCCCGGTGCAGGCACTTGCGGATGATCTGCTTCTGGATGAGCGGCACCTGCTCCACCGGCAGCTCCACGCCGAGGTCGCCCCGGGCGATCATGATGCCGTCCGACTCGAGGATGATCTCGCGGATGTTCGTCAGCGCCTCCGGCTTCTCGATCTTGGCGATGACCTTCGTCTTGCACTTGCGCTCCTGCAGCTTGCTCTTGATGATCACGATGTCCTTCACACTGCGCACGAAGGAGAGGGCGACCCATTCGAGCTGGTGCGACACGATGAACTCCAGGTCGGCCAGGTCCTTTTCCGTCAGTGCCGGCAGGGAGATCTTCGTGTCGGGGAGGTTGATGCCCTTCTTGGACGACAGGATGCCGCCGAGGCGGACCTGCACGCGGACGTCGCCCTCGCGGGTGATGTCGACGACGACCACCTCTATCTTGCCGTCGTCGATCATGATCGTGTTGCCGACCTTCACGTCGCCCGCCAGGTTGGGATAGGAGACGTAGATCTTCTCGAGCGTGCCCACGACCTTCTCGTTGGTGAAGGTGAGGATGTCGCCGGCCCTCACCTCGAGGGCGTTGCCCTCGATCTCGCCGACGCGGAGCTTGGGGCCCTGCAGGTCGCCCAGGATGGCGATGTTGTACGGCTCCGTCGTGTTGATGCGCCGGATGTGCTCGATGATGCGGGCCTTGTCCTCGTGCGTGCCGTGGGAGAAGTTGAGGCGGAAGACGTTGACGCCCGCCCGCACCAGCTCCAGCAGCTTCTCGTAGGTGTCGCAGGCCGGCCCTACGGTGGCCACGATCTTGGTGCGGTGGGCCCGGTGGTCGACACCCGCCCTGACGTCCATGTCCTGATGCAGATACTTTCCGATGTTGCTGGCCATCTGTCCTTTGTTCTGGTTTGTTCGTTCGGTGGTGTGTAGCCCGTCGCACGCGTCGGCCGGGCTCAGCTGGCGAGGATCTTGACGATCCGCATCCAGTCCTCGCTGATGCGTTGCTTCGCCTTGACGGCGTTGTCGAGCGGGGTGTAATGCATCCGGTTGTTGACGATGCCGACCATCACGTTGTGGCGCCCCTCGATCAGGCACTCGACGGCGGCATAGCCCATCCGGCTGGCGATGACCCTGTCCAGGCAGGTGGGCGACCCCCCCCGCTGGATATGCCCGAGGATGGCCACCCGCGTGTCCGTGTTGGGCAGCCGCTCGCGGATGATCTTGGAGACCTCGGTGGCACCGCCGAACTCATCGCCCTCGGCCACCACCACCAGGTTCACCAGCTTGCGCCGCTTCTCCTTCTCCTGGAGCGACTGCAGCAGCGCCTCGATGTCCGTCCGACGCTCCGGGATCAGGATGTGCTCCGCACCCGTGCTGATGCCGCTGTGCAGCGCGATGTACCCGGCGTCGCGGCCCATCACCTCGATGATGAAGAGCCGGTCGTGCGCGTCCGCCGTGTCGCGGATCTTGTCGATCGCCTCCACGGCCGTGTTCACCGCCGTGTCGAAGCCGATCGTGAAGTCGGTCCCCGCAATGTCCTTGTCGATCGTGCCGGGCACCCCCGTGCACGGGATGTCGTATTCGTTGGAGAAGACCTGCGCCCCGTGGAAGGAGCCGTCGCCGCCGATGATCACCAGGCCGTCGATGCCCCGCTTCCGCAGGTTCTCATAGGCCTTCGCCCGGCCCTCCGGGGTGCGGAACTCCTTCGAACGCGCCGTCTTCAGGATCGTACCGCCCCGCTGGATGATGTTGGCCACGCTCCGGGAATTCATCGCGTGGATGTCGTCCTCGATCATGCCGGCATAGCCGCGCACCACCCCGTAGACCTCCAGGCCATGGTACAGGCCCGTCCGCACCACGGCGCGTATGCAGGCGTTCATCCCCGGCGAGTCACCCCCCGACGTGAGCACCCCGATCCTGCTGACCTTCTTTTCCATTCCCCTTCGCTTTGTGTGGCTGGCAGCAACCGCGAGAACCGTCCGACGGCTTTGTGTATTGTTTACACGAAAGTATCGTTTCGGCGTCCCAAGATACATTGCTTTTGCCACATGGGACGGTTATATTACCGCCAAGGCCCGGGCATGCTACCTTCGGGCGTACAATAGAGCCCAAGATGCGGATACTGGTCACGGGTGCGAACGGGCTGCTGGGCGGCTTCCTGGTGCCCGAGCTGGTCTCGGGGGGGCATGAGGTGCTGGCGACGGGTCGCGGCGGCCTGCGGCTGCCCGTGGAGGCCGGGTCGACCTTCGCCTATGCCGACATGGACATCACCGACGCGTTGCGGGTCTCCGACCTCCTGCGCGAATGGCGGCCCGACCACGTCGTGCATGCCGCCGCCCTGACGCAGGCCGACCCCTGCGAGCTGGACCCCGTCGCCTGCTGGCATGTCAACGTCACCGCCACCCGCTTCCTGGCCACCGCGGCCGAGGCGGTGGGGGCGCGGCTGACCTATGTCTCGACCGACTTCGTCTTCGACGGCGAGGCCGGGCCCTATCGGGAGGGTGACCCCACCGGTCCGGTCAACGTGTATGGCTGCTCGAAGCTCACGGCCGAACGGGTCGTGCTGGAGACGAACCGGCATGCGGGCATCATACGCACCGTCCTCGTCTACGGCCGGTCGGGCGGACAGTCCCGCACCAACCTCATGACCTGGGTGCGCGACAGGTTGACGGCGGGCGAGCGGATTCGCGTCGTCGACGACCAGGTACGGACGCCGACCTACGCGGGCGACCTGGCCCGCGGCATCCGGCTGCTCGTCGAGAGTGGCGGGACGGGGATCTACCATGTCTCGGGTGCCGACGTGCTCACGCCCTGGGAGATGGCACGGCTCACGGCACGGCACCTGGACCTCGATGCATCGCTCCTGTAGCGTGTCGATGCCTCGACCTTCACGCAGCCCGCCCGGCGTCCGTTGCGCACCGGCTTCCACATCGACAAGGCCCGACGTGTGCTGGGATATGCGCCCCTGACCTTTGCGGAAGGCCTGCGCCTGGCGCTGGACGGCGGGGGTCAGTAGAGGGGCGGGTTGAAGATCTCGGCGATCATGCAGCGGGCGCTGCCACCGCCGTGCGCCTCGATCGTGTCGAGCGGGGTGTGGATGACCCTGCCATGCGCCTCGAGACGCGCCAGCTGCTCGGGCCGGTAGGCCGCATGGGCGCGGCTCGACATGACGATCAGGCCGCTGTCGTCGGCAGACCGCAGCTGCAGGATGTTGCCGGCGAAGGCGGCCATCTGCCCCTCGTCGATGTCGATGACCTCGCGGCCGTGGCGCTCCAGCCGCAGCCTGAGCGCATCGCGCTCCGTCGCGTCGCGGACGCTCCCGAGGCAGACGACGGCGAACCGCAGGCCCACCGACATCATCACATTGGTATGGTACACCGGCCGGCCCTGGGCGTCGGTGGCATGGAAGGTCGTCGCCCGGTAGCCCATCTTCCGGCAGAAGCGGTCGACCAGGGCCGCGTCCGTCCGTTCCGACAGGCAGGCATAGGCGACATGGTCCTTCCGGTCCAGCACGAGGCTGCCGGTGCCCTCCAGGAAGCGACCCTCCAGTTCGTGCTCGGTGAGGTTGAGGATGGTCCGCACCTTGTAACGCTCGCGGATGCGCTCCATGACCTCGGGCCTGCGCTCCAGCCGGCGGTTCGGGGCGAACATCGGGTAGAGGACGACCGTGCCGTTGGAATGGAACGAGATCCAGTTGTTGGGGAAGACGGCGTCGGGGGTGTGCGGCTCCGGCCGGTCGTCCAGCACCAGCACCTCGACGCCGTTCTCCCTGAGGAGCCGGACGAGGCCGTTGAACTCCTGCTGTGCGGCGCGGCGCAGGGCGGCACCGGCCTCGGAGGGGCGCTGAAAGGCGTTGTTGACCGCCGTCTGCGGGTTGAAGTCGAAGGCGGAGGGGCGCACCATCAGGACGTGTGCGGCACATTGGGTATTCATCACATCGGGATTTTCGGTACGGTGTCGTCGCGCAGGAGGGGCATGCTCATGCAGTGGAAGCCGCCCCGCGCGCGCGACAGTTCCGCGGAGGGCATCAGGATCAGCGTGTCGCGCATCCCTTCAGGATCGCGGCGGCCCGCCTCGACATCGCGCACCAGTTCCTGGACGCCGACCGTCTCGAAGCCCTGCCTGCGGAAGGCCTCGACGGTCTTGTCGTTGCGGTCGTAGCCCAGCACGACGCCCTCGCGCAGGGCCAACAGGTTGCAGGAGTCGGTCCACTGCTCGCGTGCGTCGTAGGGGAATTCGTCGTTCCCGGAGAGGATGAAGCGGGTCTTGCGGGTGGAGCCGAGGTCGTTCCGGCTGATGTCGTCCAGCAGGTCCTCCAGGTGGTCGAAGGACACGGGCCGGGAGAGGTCGTCGCGGTGGAACTGCAGGATATGGGGGCGCTCGTCCCCCCGTCTGTCGAAGGCGAGGGACCGGAGCGGGTCGGCGTCCTCCCCTTTCATGTGCTTCCGGGAGAAATGCCCGAGCATGACCCATACGTCGCGTCGCACCTGTGTGAAGAGGGTGTCGATGTGCATGTAGTCGCGCTTCTTGGGGATGCGCACCAGCGTGGCCTTGTGGACGATGTCGCGCTCGAAGAGCATCCCCACGGCCTGCCGGGCGCCTTCGAGGCTGGTGCGCTCGCTGACGCCGATCAGGACATGACGTGGGGACACCACCATCACGTCGCCGCCCTCCAGGGTGACGCGCTCGTCGTCCGAGTCCTTGGGCAGGAGGAAATGCCGGAAGGTCTCCGGGATCTCGAGGATGCGGCCCCGGCAGCCATGGAACATCGGATGGTGGAAGAACACGTACTGCATCAGCAGGGCCTCGCGCTGGCGGACCTTGCGGGCCGGCCTGTTGAGGAGGACGTGGTCGTTGATGACGATGCCGATGTCGCGGGTGAAGATGAGGTTGGGCAGGGGCGGGAAGATCATGCGGTGGTCGTCGAGCGCTCCGGTGATGAACACCCGCGACAGGGTCTCTGGCGGCATGCCCTGCATCGCCTGCTGCAGGGCGTGCGGGCAGCCCTCTATCGCGCAGACGGAGGCGACGAGCCGCGACCGGACGTCGGCGTCCCCCAGCACCCCCGTCAGCAGCGCCTGGAGTTCCACGACCCGGTCAGAACCGTGGAAGCCGGCATGTCCCGGCTTGTAGAAGGCGCGATCCGAGGCGGGTTCGTCGATCTGGTCCAGCCGTCCCCGGATGCGGTCGGGGTCCAGGAAGTACATCAGCAGCTTCACGTAGTGGTCGTACTCCCCGCGCCGGATGGTGTCGAGATGGACGATGTCCTCGAAGAGCCAGTCCTGCGCCTTGGAGGGCACGACCTTGCCGAGCCCGCTGTCGGGACTGTGGATCAGCACCTTGCGCAGGGGCATGACCTCGGAGCTGACCGACAGGGTGGTGTTTGGATGGCTGGACATCTTGCCGGGTTGCCGCTTGACGGACCACGGGTGGTGGTCCTGGGCCGGCCCACAAGGTAGGGATTTTTCCCGCTGGGCGTAATCCCTATGCATCCCCTGCATCACGCCAGGGGTCCCTGCCGCGGAGGGTGCCGCAGGTCGAGAGGACCTCGAAGCGGAGGAACATGTCCTCGCTGTACCAGCCTTCGCGGCGGGTGCGGGCGATGACTTCGCGGTGTTCGGCCGTGCGGTAGGCGAAGGCCTTCATGTCGGCCTCGGAGCGCCACATGCTGAAGGTGGCCTGCCGGGTGAAGGGGGCTTCGCCGATGCCCAGGGAGAGGAGGAGTCCGGGGGCGCGGAAGAAGGCGGCGGAGACGGGCGGCACCTGCGACCAGAAGGCGCGCAGCCGTCGCCAGCGGATGGTGGCCCTGGTGAGGACGGCGACGGGGCCGTCGTTGGGTGTTGCCTTGGGTGCGGCGGCGGCCAGGGCCTTGCCATCCCAGGTGCCGTGCCCGCCGGTGACGCGCAGGTATGCGGTCCAGGTCTCGCAGCCGAAGTACCGCCACCAGCGGGCCACCAGGGGTCCGTAGGGTTCCTGCGGCGGGGGAGGGGAGGGGCTGGCCGAGTCCAGGTCTGGGAAGGGCTCTTCGCGGAAGACCATCACGGCCCACTGGTCGAGGTCGGGCCTGATGTCGAAACTCCCGTTGCGCCCCGACCCCATGAGCTTCCAATGCCGGTTGCGGCGGTCCAGCCATAGGGGGATCCTGAACCAGGCCATCGCCAGGAGGGCGAAGGGCAGCCGCCCGGCCGGGTAGCGGGCGACGGTGAGGGCGGCGTACATGGTGTCCGGCCTCAGTTGCCGCCTGTGCCCATGCGCATCATGAACGTGCCTCCCCGGCCGTTCTGCATTTCGGACATGGGTTTGATGTCGTATCCCTTGGGGATCTCGAAGACCTTGTCGTCGACGTTGGCGTCGAGCTGTACCTTGGTGACCGTCAGGTGGGTCTTGAAGCCGTTGCCGCGTTCCGTCTGAAACTCCATCGGGAAGCCCTGGAGCTGGTCGAGGCCGGGTATGCCGGCCATCGACATCGTCATGCCGCGGCCGCCGCCCCCCGGGTTGCCGCCGAGGCCCACACCTTCGGGCAGGCGGAACTCGGGCGAGTACCAGACGACGTTCTCCACGACCTGTCCGCGCTGGCGGGTGCGGATGACGGCCTTGCGGCAGTCCATCCCCGCGATGCGCTTCTTCTCGTCGAGGTATTCGATCTCGGGCTTGGCGGGCTGGCCGAAGGAGAAGCCGGCGCGCTGCAGGCTGTCGCGCCGCGCGTTGCGCATGGAGTCCATCCGCGCCCGCGTGAGCTGTTCGTCCTCGGGTGTGGAGTAGAAGCCGGTCTTGCGGCCCATGGCCTCTACGAGGGTGGTGGTGCGTTTGCTTTTCCGGTCGGTGATGACGACGTTGTTCCCGAAATCGGATGCGGTCTCCATCTTGCTCAAGTCGCCGCTCACGATCAGGGTGGTGCTGGCCTCCATGCCGCCTCCGGCCATCATCATCATCTGTCCGCCGCCGCCCTCTCCGCCGGCGTTGTTGCCGAAGTTCTCGGGGAAGGTCACCTCGGTCTTGAAGCGGATGACGGCCTTCTCGACGGTCCGCGGCTGCGATTGGGCAGCGAGGGTGCACAGGGCGAGCAGGGAGGCGGTGAGGTGTCGCATGGCGGGCTAGGGGTTTGGGTTTGGATGCCTTTGTCAGGGGATTACCTTCGCAAGGTACGTCAAAAAACGGGCCCGGCGGCCGGCGGGTACGCTTCAGAAAATCGTCCGTCGTCAGCCGATATCCCATACATTTGGAAGCATGGGCATGCTGACGGGCAAGGTCGTATGGATCACGGGCGCCTCCTCGGGCATCGGGGCGGCGCTGGCCGTCGCCTGCCGCCGCGAGGGGGCGCACCTGGTGCTTTCGGCGCGGCGGGCGGAGGCGCTGGCCCGGGTGGAGGCCTCGCTGCCCGCTTCGGCCGGCGCGGGCGTGATGGTCCTCCCGTTGGACGTGACCGACATCGCCGCCTTCGGGCCGGCGGTGGCCAGCGTGCTGTCGCGCTTCGGCCGTGTCGACGTGCTGGTCAACAACGCCGGCGTGAGCCAGCGCTCGCGGGCCGAGGAGACCCCCCTCGAGGTCGACCGACGCATCATGGAAGTCAACTTCTTCGGTCCCGTGGCCCTCACCAAGGCCGTGCTGCCGTCGATGCTGGCGGCCGGCGGCGGGCGCGTCGTCGTCGTCAGCAGCATCTCGGGGAAGTTCGGCTACCACCTGCGCTCGGCCTATTCCGCTTCGAAGCACGCCCTCCACGGATTCTTCGAATCGCTGCGCATGGAGCTCCACGGCCGGGGCCTGCGCGTCACGATCGTCTGCCCCGGGAGGGTCCGTACCGACATCTCCCTGCACGCCCTGCTGGCCGACGGCAGCGAACACCGGCACATGGACGCCGGACAGCTCAACGGGCGCAGCGCCGAGGACTGCGCCGCCCGCATCCTGCACGGCATCGCGCGCGACGAAGAGGAGGTCCTCTTCGGCGGCCGCGAGATGATGGCGCTGTGGGTCCGCCGCTTCCTGCCCGCCCTTTTCTCGCGGATGATGCGCAACCGCGGACCCGACTGAAGCCCGACACCATTTCCCAACCCTTACGCCCCACAGACCGACATGAACTCCACACCCACCATCGCCGGCATCCAGCAGATCGGCATCGGCGTGCCCGACGTCAGGCGCGCCTTCACCTGGTATCGCGAACACTTCGGGATGGACATCCCCGTCTTCGACGAAGCGGCCGAGGCCCCCTTCATGACCCGCTACACCGGCGGCAAGGTCCACAGCCGCCATGCCATCCTCGCCCTCAACATGCGGGGCGGCGGCGGCTTCGAGATCTGGCAGTTCACCAGCCGACCCCCCGAACCCTGCCCCTTCCAGATACTCCCCGGCGACCTCGGCATCTACGCCGCCGCCGTCAAGTCGTCGGACGTCCGCGGCACCTTCGACGCCATCCTCTCCCGAAAGGCCGACATCGCCTCCCCCGTCGTCAAAGACCCCGCCGGACGCGAGGTCTTCCACCTGCGCGACCCCTGGGGCAACCTGTTCCGCATCGTCCCCTCCGACGACTGGTTCACGGAAGGGCCCTCCACCACCGGCGGCGTCTGCGGCAGCGTCATCGGCGTGTCCGACATGGACGCATCCCTCCGCTTCTACCGCGAGATCCTCGGCTACGACGAGACCGTCTACGACCGCGACGGCGTCTTCGACGACCTCGCCCACCTGCCCGGCGGCAGCGACGCCTACCGCCGCGTCCTCCTCACCCACCGCAGCCCCCGCCGCGGAGCCTTCTCGGGCCTTCTGGGCAAGACCGAGGTCGAACTCGTCCAGTCCCTCGAGCGGACGCCCCGCAAGGTCTACGCCGACCGCTACTGGGGCGACTGCGGCTTCATCCACCTCTGCTTCGACATCAACGGCCAGGACGCCATGCGAGAGAAATGCGCCGCCCACGGCCACCCCTTCACGACCGACAGCCAGTCGAGCTTCGACATGGGCGACGCGGCCGGCCACTTCAGCTACATCGAAGACCCCGACCATACCCTCGTCGAATTCGTCGAGACCCACAAGATCCCCATCGTCCGGAAACTCGGCTGGTACCTCGACCTGCGCCGGCGCGACACCTCGCGCCCCCTGCCCCGCTGGATGCTGCGGACCCTTTCCTTCAGCCGCGTCCGATAGGCCATCGCCACCGGAAACCCGCAAGGCCCGGGAGAGCGGGCCTTTGCCCGGAATGCGTTACCTTCATCCGGTGAGACGTCTGCTGTTCCTGGTGCTCTCCGTACAGCTCCTGTCCTCCGGGCAGTTCCTCGGAGAGGCGGTGAAGGTCCTCAACCTGCTGGACCACTACCGCATGCACAGGGGCCGCGGGGAGGTGTCCGACCTCGCCGGGTTCATCCACATGCATTACTTCGACCCCGAACACCGGCGTTCCGACCCCGACCGCCACGAACGGCTCCCGCTCCAGCACCCCTCGCCCAACCCGTTGCCCGCCTGCCAGCCCGTGGTCGCGGCCCCCGCCCTGGGCGGCCCCTGTCCCTCCCTGCCGCCTTCCCAGGTGCCGCAGGAGCAGCACCGGCGAGCCGTCAGCGCCTCCTTCGACATCTTCCAGCCTCCGCGGACCGTCTGCTGAGCCCTCTCTCCGTCCTTCCCCTCATTTCCTGACCGCTCAGACACCCGGTTATGCTCGACCGCATCATCCGTTTCTCCATTCGCAACAAGCTGATCGTAGGCCTCCTCACGCTGGCCTGGGTCGGCTGGGGCGCCGTCGAGGTCGCCCGACTGCCCATCGACGCCCTGCCCGACATCACCTCCAACCAGGTGCAGGCCATCACCGTCACGCCCACCCTGGCCTCGCCGGAGGTGGAACGCCTCATCACCTTCCCGATCGAGCAGGCCTGCTCCAACATCCCCGGCATCACCGGGATCCGGTCTATCTCCCGCTTCGGCCTCTCGGTGGTGACCATCGTCTTCGACGATGCGACCGACGTCTACTGGGCCCGCCAGCAGGTGGGCGAGCGGCTCGTCCGCGTGCGCGACGAGATCCCCCGAGAGGCGGGCTCCCCCGAGATGGCGCCCGTCACCACCGGCCTCGGCGAGATCTACCAGTACGTCCTGCGGCCCGCCCGCGGCCATGAGGGCCGCTACACGGCGGAGGACCTCCGCACCATACAGGATTGGATCGTCCGGCGGCAGCTCCTCGGGACGAAGGGCGTGGCCGACGTCAGCAGCTTCGGCGGCAAGCTCCGGCAGTACGAGGTGGCCGTGCGCCCCGAGCGGCTCCGCAGCCTGGGCGTGACGCTGGCCGACGTCTTCCGCGCCCTCGAGGGCAACAACCAGAACTCGGGCGGCTCCTACATCGAGAAAGGGCCCTCGCTGCTGTTCATCCGCACCGAGGGGCAGGCCGGTTCGCTCGAAGACATCGGCCGCATTCCCGTCAGGACCACCGCCGCCGGCGTGCCCGTCCTCGTCCGCGACATCGCCGAAGTGCGCATCGGACACGCCGTGCGCTACGGGGCCATGACCTACGAGGACCAGGGCGAGGTCGCCGGCGCCGTCGTGCTCATGCTCAAGGGCGAGAACGCCTCCTCGGTGATCGCCGGCATCCGCGAACGCATCGGACAGATCCGGAAGACCCTGCCGGAAGGGGTGGAGCTGGTGACCTTCCTCGACCGCACCAAGATGGTCGACCGCGCCATCCAAACCGTGCGCACCAACCTACTGGAAGGCGCGCTGATCGTCGTCTTCGTCCTCGTCTTCTTCCTCGGCAACCTGCGGGCCGGACTCATCGTGGCCTCCGTCATCCCGCTGTCGATACTCTTCGCCGTGGGCATGATGAACCTCACCGGCGTCTCGGGCAACCTGATGAGTCTGGGGGCGCTCGACTTCGGCCTGATCGTCGACGGCGCGGTGATCGTCGTCGAGGCCGTGCTGCACCGGATGCACGGCGGCCGGCAGGCCGGGCCGGCCCTCACGCGCGACCGCATGGACGGGCTGGTGGGCGACGCCGCCGCCCGGATGATGAACGCGGCCGTCTTCGGCCAGGCCATCATCCTCGTCGTATACCTGCCCATCCTGAGCCTTACCGGCATCGAGGGCAAGATGTTCCGCCCCATGGCGCAGACGGTGGCCTTCGCGCTGGTGGGCGCCTTCATCCTCTCGCTGACCTATGTGCCGATGATGTCGTCGCTCGCGCTGTCGCGCCGGCAGTCCGGCGCCGAGGGCTTCTCCGACCGGCTCATGCGCCGGCTGGGCGCCGCCTACGCCGCCCTCCTGGCCAGGGTCGTGCATCACCCGAAGGCCCTGCTGGCCGCAGGCGTCGCCGCCCTCGCCCTCTCCCTCGGCATCGCGGCCCGGCTGGGTGGCGAGTTCATCCCGGAGCTCGAAGAGGGCGACTTCGCCATCGATGCGCGCATCCTGACCGGCAGCTCCCTCTCGGAGTCTGTCCGCGTCTCCGGACAGGCCGCGGCCGTCCTCCGCCGGTTCCCCGAGGTGGAGCGGGTCGTGACCCGCATCGGGGCCAGCGAGATCCCCACCGACCCCATGCCCATCGAGATGACCGACATCATCGTGAGCCTGCGCGACAAGTCGGCATGGACGACGGCGGCCACCTACGACGAGCTGGCCGACACGATGAGCCGCGCCCTGCAGTCGGTGCCCGGCCTCACCGCCGGCTTCCAGTACCCCGTTCAGATGCGCTTCAACGAACTCATCGCCGGGGCGCGCCAGGACGTCGTCTGCAAGATCTTCGGCGAAGACCTCGACACGCTCGCCGTCCTCGCCCAGCGGCTCGCCGCCGTCGCCCGCTGCGTCGAAGGGGTCCGCGACCTCTACGTCGAGGCGGTGACGGGCCTGCCGCAGATCGTCATCCGCTACCGGCGCGAGCAGCTCTCCATGCACGGCGTGTCGGTGGCCGACGTCAACCGCCTCGTCCGGGCCGCCTTCGCCGGCGACGTGGCCGGCCGCATCTACGAGAACGAACGCCGCTACGACCTGGTGGTGCGGCTCGACGCGTCGGCCCGCAAGGATGTGGACGACGTACGGCACCTCCTCGTGCCCACTGCCGCGGGGGGGCAGCTCCCCCTCTACCAGGTGGCCGACGTCGCCATCGAGGAAGGTCCCAACCAGATCCAGCGGGAGGATGCCAAGCGCCGCATCATCGTCGCCTTCAACACGCGCGGGCGCGACGTGCAGAGCATCGTCGGGGAGCTGCGGCGGCTGACGGAGTCGGGCGTGGCCCTTCCTGCCGGCTACTACATCCGCTATGGCGGTCAGTTCGAGAACCTCATGGAGGCGCGTGGCCGGCTGATGGTGGCCGTGCCGGTCGCCCTGCTGCTCATCCTTGCCATGCTCTACTTCGCCTTCGGCTCCCTGCGCTACGGCCTGCTGATCTTTTCCGCCATCCCCCTCTCCGCCATCGGCGGCATCCTCTCGCTATGGCTGCGCGGCATGCCCTTCAGCATCTCGGCGGGCGTGGGCTTCATCGCCCTCTTCGGCGTGGCCGTCCTCAACGGGATCGTCCTCATCACCGAATTCAACCGGCTATGTCGTGAAGAGGGCCTCGCCCCGGCCGACGCCGTGCTGCAGGGTGCCCGCAGCCGCCTGCGGCCCGTGCTGTTGACGGCGGCCGTCGCCTCCCTCGGCTTCCTGCCCATGGCCCTCAGCCAGAGCGCCGGGGCCGAAGTGCAGCGCCCGCTGGCGACTGTCGTCATCGGCGGTCTCGTCACGGCGACCCTGCTGACCCTATTCTTCCTCCCCGCCCTCTACCTCCTCACCGAAGGCCGTCGGCTGCGTCGGCAGGTGCCGACGGCCGCCGTCCTGGCGCTCTTCCTCCTGGGGGCACCCGCCCTCCGGGCACAACGCCTCCCGGGCACGGCCACCACCACGGCCGACCTCCTTCGCATCGCCGAGCGCCGCAACCCGGCCGTCGTCATCGACAGGCGGATGGATGCCTACTGGCAAGCCCTGGCGGCCCGCCCCTTCGACCCGCCACGCACCCAGGCCGGCCTCGAATACGGCAATATCAACAGCTTCAACCGCGACACCCGGTTCTACCTCAGCCAGGCCCTTCAGTTCCCCGTCGTCTACAGCCGCAACCGCGACGTGCACCTCGCCGGCGGCCGCTCCAACACGGCCCTCACCCGCCTGCGCATCCATGACCTCCGCCACGAGGTGCGGACCCTCTGCATCGCCATGGCGGGCCTCCAGGAGCGCGACGCCCTCCTGCGCCGGCTCGACTCGGTCTACCGCCGCTCGGCCGACGCGGCGGCCCTCCTCCTGCGCACCGGGGAGACGGGACGGCTCGCCAAGGCGTCGGCCGACGCCTACGCCGGCCAGGTAGGCCTCCAGCACCGCCAGCTCCTCGAAGACCTCGCCATCCTCCAGCAGCGCCTCGCCACCCTCCTCGACACGGCCGTCGCCTGGCTGCCCTTGCCCGAAACACCCCCGACAGTCGCCCCGCCACCGCCGGGTGACGAACCCTCCCCGGCACACCCAAGGCTCGCCTACCTGCAGTCCGTCGAAGCAATGAAAAAGGCGCAACTGCAGGCCGACCGCGCCCGCCTGTCGCCCGACGTCGCCCTCGGCTACAGCAACCTCTCCATCATCGGCTGGCAGTCGCCCGACGGCGTCAGCCAATCCTACTACGGCGCATCCGACCGCTTCGGCATCTTCCAATTCTCGATGGGCATCCCCCTCTTCAACGGCGCCGCCCGCGCCCGCCTCCGGGCGGCCGGCACCGAGGCCGAAGTGGCCGCCCTGGAACGCGACCGGGCCGGAAAGGAGCTCGCCGGCCGCCTCCGCGAGGCCGAAGCGGCCCTCCGCAAGCACCACGACGCACTCGGATGGTACACGGCCGCCGGCCGCCGCGAGGCCGACATCCTCGAATCCGACGCCGCCGCCGGACTGGCCGCGGGAAGCCTGTCATACCCCGAATGGGCCATGCTGATGGACCAGGCCGTCCGCATCCGCCTCACCGGGCTCGACGCCCGCCAGGCCGTCCGACAGGCCCTAGCAGACATCGCCTACCTCACCGGAAAAGACTGACACCATGCGCAACGCCAACCCATACGCCCTCGCCCTCTACGCCCTCCTGACGGCCTGTTCGGGCGGCGCCGACCAGCCCGCCGTCGAGACGTCGAACCCCGAAGAACCGACCCGCGTCACCCTCACCGCCGCGCAGGCCGCCACCGCCGGCATCGCCACCGGCAGCCTCGAAGCCCGCAAGGTCCGCAGCGCCGTCACCGTCAACGGGATCGTCGACGTCCCCCCGCAGAACCTCGTCTCCGTGAGTTTCCCGCTCGGCGGATACCTGCGACATACCAAACTCGTGCCCGGCATGCCCGTCCGCAAGGGCGAAGTCATCGCTGAGATGGAGGACCCTTCGATCGTACAGCTGCAGCAGGACTACCTCGTGACGGCAGCCCGGCTCGAATACCTCGACCGCGAACTGGCCCGCCAGCGGACGCTCAACGCCGAAAAGGTCAGCGCCGACAAGACCCTCGAACAGGTCGCCGCCGAACACGGGAGCCAGCGCGTCACCCGTGCCGCCCTGGCCGAAAGGCTGCGCATGATCGGCATCGCACCCGAGAGCCTCCGCCCCGACGCCATCAGCCGCATGGTACGCCTGCGGTCCCCCATCAACGGGTTCGTCTCCAAGGTCAACGTCAACACCGGCAAGTACGTGCAGCCACAGGACGTGCTCTTCGAACTGATCGACCCGGACGACATCCACGCCGCCCTCTCGATCTTCGAGAAGGACCTGGGCCGCGTCGCCATCGGCCAGTCCGTCACCGTCACCTTCGTCGACGAGCCCGACAACCCCTATGCCGCCGAAGTCATCCTGCTGAACCACAACGTCGACGACGACCGCACCGCCACCGCCCACTGCCATTTCCATTCCCGGCCCGCCAAGCTGCTGCCGGGGATGTTCCTCAACGCCCGCATCCACGTGCGCGACACCGAGGTGAAGGCCGTCCCCGAAGCGGCCGTCGTCCGCTACGCCGGCCGCGAATACGTCTTCGTGGCATCCGCGGAACGCAGCTACGATATGGTGCCCGTGCGCACGGGCACCCGCGACGCCGGACAGGTCGAACTGCTGGAAGGGGCCGAAGCCCTGGCTGGCCGCCAGGTGGTGACGGCCAACGCCTACAGCCTGCTCGGCGCACTCAAGAACAGGGCAGAGGAGGAATAGGGCCGAAGGGGATCCCTCAGCCCTCGAAATAGGCGACACTGCCACCCACCCACTCCCTGTCGCGGTTGTAGCGAACCCCGATCATCTTGCCCTTGCTGAGGCGGGCCAAGTTGGTGGCCGCCGTCGGCCTTGCATCCCCCTTGCGCCAGAGGTACATCATGCGGACCTCGACCTTGGCGGGCCCGTCGGGCGTTTCGACGGCGTCGGCATACCGCACCTTGCGTTGAAGGATCCAGTTGGCGGGGTCTGCGACGGCTTCGAGGTCTTCGGGCCTGAGGTCGATCACCACACCCTGTCCGGCGAAGGAGAAGAGCGGCTTGAGGACGAAGGCGGAGAGGTCGCCGGGCAGGGCCTTCACCTCGTCGAGGAACCATGTCTCCGGGATATGCGGGTGGCGCAGCAGGGGCAGCGTGTACTTGCTGACCCGATAGAACCAGTCGGGATGGGGCACCCATTGGACGTCCCATGTCCTCCGGATGTCGGGAATGTCGCCCAGGCTGTCCCGTACGGCCTTGAGTTCGTCGAAGATGACGCGGTTGTAGATGCGACGGATGCGGATGCGACGTCCGTCCTTTTCATAGTACAGCCGGTCGCCCTCCGCCTGCAACTGTGTGAGGCAGAGGGTTTCGATGCCGAGGAGTTGCTGTGTGCAGTGGAAGTCGACCCGTGTCTTCTGCGTCTCGGGGCGGATCTCGAGGAGCACGACCTGCTCGGGGTCGCTGTCGCCGACGATGACGTCGCGCAGGAGTCGGAGATAGCCGGCCGTGTCGAGCCCGCTGAAGCGGTTGGAGAAGCCGGGCGGGATGGGGAAATGCCGTTCGAGGACTTCGGGGTACATGGCCTGGAAGCCGAGGAGGCTGGGGAAGCCCTGCATTTCGATGAGTTGCGGGCTGAGGGTGCCGTCTTCCATGGTGCAGATGCCGAAGTCGAAGGTGAGGATGTTGGGCCGGCCGATATCTCCTGCGACTTTTTCGTCCGGGGGGATGGCCCGTTCCGTGAGGCCAAGGAAGTCGGGCTCCAGGATCCTGTCGATGATGTGTTCGCAGGTGTCGAGGATGGCCCGCCCCAGCGGTCTGGGGATGAAGACGGGCGTCTCGGCGACGCGGAATTCGATGGTGCCGGGATGTACGGCGTGGAGCTCGGCCAGGAAGGCCTCGTAGGCCGCCTTGGTGAACCGTTCATTGAAGGCCCTGCGGATGTCGGGTATCATGGTCGTTCGGTTGGGGTTCGGGGGATGGCCCCGCCGGGGCGGTGGGCAGGCGCCGTCAGGCGGGCACCGCCTGCCGTTCCTCCCAGGCATGCCGGAGGAAGTTGGGCAGGACATGGGCGTAGGTCCAGCGGATCTTGTCGGGGTCCTCAAGGTGTTCGATCATCGATCTCCACTTCTCGTAGCCGTGGTTCTCGATGACGGTGCGCTTCTTCTCCTCCGTCTGCAGGTACATGCTCATGCCGGCGGCATCGGCCTCGGGGTGGAACTGCGTGCCGATGAAATGTTCGGAGAAGCGGATGGCCATGATGGCCCTTTCGAACGGCACGTGCGGCCGTTCCTTCTCGATGCAGAGGACATGTCCCCCCAGGGTGCGGAGGCGGTTGTGGTGGGGCTGCACGACCTGGTAGTCGCGGCTGTCGACGGCGTAGAAGGGGTCTTCCAGTCCCTCGAAGACGGGCTCGTCGCGTCCGTCGTGCATCAGGTGGACGGGGAATACGCCGAAGGATGTCGACCGGCGGCGTGCGACGGTGCCGACGCGGTAGTGTCGGCAGGCCAGCTGGAAGGAGTGGCAGATGAAGAAGGCCTTTTTCTTGCAGCGGTTGGCGGGGTCGGCGTTCCAGCGTTCGAGGTGGTGGAGCCAGCGGAAGTAGCGGCGTTCCCATTCGCTGCCTTCGCTCTCGAGGGGGCTGCCGGGACCGCCGCTGGAGAGGTACACGTCGTAGGACGTGTCGGGCACCTGCAGCGCTTGGCGCACTTCGAACTCGTCGCAGGCGATCTGCAGCCGTGCCTGCTCGCCGAAGCCGTGCAGGATGTCGCGCAGGCAGCGCATTCCCTGGTTGGGTACGCCCTCGTACAGGTCGAGGATGGCGACGCGAAGCGTGTTACCGTCCGGCTGCATCAGGGTGCGAAGGTAGCGCAAAGCCGGGAGTGGCGGAAGGGCTATAGCGGGGCGAGGAAGCTGTCGCGGATGAGGTCGGTGACCCGCACCAAGTCGCCGTCCGTCTCGCGGAAGACCTGCAGCTGCCGGTCGGCGCCGGTACCCTTGTCCATCATCCGGGGGACGAGTTCCAGCGCATGTCGGCAGCCGAGGTCGTCGGCAACGTCGTCGACGAAGTCGAGCAGCTCGTGGATGAGTACGCGTGTGGGTTTCTCCTCCTCGATGCCGAAGTCGATCAGCTTGCCGTCGATGCCATAGCGGGAGGCGCGCCATTTGTTTTCCATGACCAGGGCCCGGGGGTAGATCATGAAGTTGAGGTTGTTGGAGCGGAGCTGGTATAGTTTGGCGCAGATCGACTGGAAGAGGGCGGCGATGGCGATCGACTCGTCGACGGTCATCGGCACGTCGCAGATGCGGAATTCGACGGTGCCGTAGAAGGGGTGGACGCGGAGGTCCCACCAGATCTTCTTGGCGTTGTCGATGCAGTGTGTCTTGATGAGGAGGTTGACATAGTTCTCGTAGGCGGCGTAGCTGTCGAAGTAGTCGGGTATGCCTGTACGGGGGAACTTGTCGAAGACCTTGGTGCGGTACGACTTGAAGCCGGTCGTACGGCCTTCCCAGAAGGGTGAGTTGGTGCTGAGGGCGAAGACGTGGGGGAGGAAGTAGCGGGCGCTGTTGGCGATGTGCACGGCCATTTCCTTGGAGGGCATGCCCACGTGCACGTGGAGGCCGAAGATGAGGTTGCTGCGGGCGGCGTCCTGCATCTCGTCGACGATCTCGCGGTAGCGGACATGGTCGGTGATCAGCTGGGTCCGCCAGGGGGAGAAGGGGTGTGTCCCGGCGGCGCCCATGGCGAGGCCCAGGCTGCCGGCGATCTGGCTGATGGTCTCTCGGAGGGTCGTGACGTCACGCCTGGCCTCATCGACATCGTGGCAGATGTCGGTGCCGACTTCCACGACGGCCTGGTGCATCTCGGCCTTGACCTTGTCGCGGATGATCTTCTGCCCTTCGAGGACGATGCGCTGTTCGTGGCTGCGCAGTTCGCGTGTGGCGAGGTCGATCACCATGTACTCCTCCTCGATGCCGAGCGTGAAGTGCTTGAATCTGTTGTGTGGCATGGCGGCGTTGGGTTGGGGGTGCGACTATCCGAGCGGCAGGCCGGCGACGCTGGAGCGGACGTATTCGCCCCAGGCGAGGTTGTCGCGGTCGGGCCGCTGTTCGCGTGCCCGCTCGATGGCGTATCCGGCCATCGTCTCCACGACCCATTCGAAGTTCTCGGCGCCCACGCTGGGCAGGTCGGCGTCGGGGGCGGGGTTGCAGAAGTCAATCGCGTAGGGCACGCCGTCGCGTACGGCCAGCTCGACGGTGTTGAAGTCGTAGCCCAGGTAGCTGTTGATGCGGAGGACGATCTCCTCCATGATGCCCAGCAGTTCCGGCGAGGGGCGGTGCTCGGCCGCATAGCGCAGGTGGTGCGGGTTGCGGGGTTCGTAGGGCATGATCCGGACATGCTTCCGGCCGATGCAGTAGCAGCGGTAGTATTCTTCGAAGACGATCTCCTCCTGCAGGAGCATCACGAGGCGTCCCGTCTCGGCGTGCTTTTCGAAGAACTCGTCACGGGAGCCGAGCCGGTAGACGTTCTTCCAACCCCCGCCTGCGAAGGGCTTCATGTAGGCGGGGAATCCGACGTAGTCGAAGATGCCCTGCCAGTCGAGCGGATAGGCGAGGTTGCTGAACGACCCGTCGGTGGTGTCCTCGGGCAGGTCGCGCGAGGGTAGGATGACGGTCTTGGGCACCGGAACGCCGATCTTCGTGGCGAGGGCGTTGTTGAAGAACTTCTCGTCGGCGCTCCACCAGAAGGGGTTGTTGATGACGGCGGTGCCCGAGAGGGCGGCGTTCTTGAGGAAGGCCCGGTAGAAGGGCACGTCCTGCGAGATGCGGTCGACGATGACGGCGTAGCCGCTGTCGGAACCCTGGGCCACCTTGTCGATGCGGACGGGCTCGGCGAGGATCCCCTTGACGCCCTTGTCGTTGATGCGCTGCACGAAGGCCTCGGGGAAGGAGCGTTCGCGGCCGTGGAGGATGCCTATCTTCTTCATGGTTGATGGTTGGGGGGCGGAAGGCTGCGGAGCGCCCATGCCTGCGGCAAAAGTAAATAGAAATACACACACGCCGGCCGGCCGGCTGAGCGGCGGTCTGCTGCGCGGGGCTGTGACGGCTGCGGGATTTGCGCTAACTTTCGGGGCATGCCCATGCGCGAACCGACGACGGCCGGCCCAGCCGTCGGAACTGCCCGGGAGACCTTCCGCCTACCCTCGGCCCACCTCGGGCGCGAGGTGACGGTGGACCTTTACCGGCCACCCGGTGCCGTCGCCCCCGCCGCCCTCTCGCTGCTGCTGGTCAACGACGGACAGGACCTGCCCGTCATGGGCTTCTCCGCCATCCTGCAACGGCTGTTCCGCGAGGGCGCCATCCGTCCGGTCCTCTGCGCCGGCATCCATGCAGGGATGGACCGCCGCCACGAATACGGCACCGCCGGCACGCCCGACTACCTCGGGCGGGGGGCGAGGGCCGACCGCTACACCGACTTCGTCTTCCGCGAACTCCTCCCCGAACTGCGCCGCCGCATGGGCACCCTGCATTTTCGAGACATGTCGTTCTGCGGGTTCTCCCTGGGGGGACTCATGGCCATCGACATCGTATGGAACCACCCCGCCGGGTTCCGCCACGTCGGCGTCTTCAGCGGCTCCCTGTGGTGGAGGTCTAGGGCTTTGGACGAGGGATACGAAGAGTCTCGCGACCGCATCATGCACGCCCGCATCCGTGACGGGAAGGCCGCACCCTGGCTGAAATTCTTCCTGCAGGCCGGCCAGCTCGACGAGACGGCCGACCGCAACGGCAACGGTGTCATCGACGCGATCGACGACACCCTCGACCTCATCCGCGAACTCGAAGCCAAAGGCTATCGGGAGGATGAGGACATCCGCTATCTGGAGATGCCCGATGGCAGGCACGACGTGCCGACCTGGGGACGCGCCTTTCCCGAATTCCTCCGGTGGGCCTTCGGTACCGGGACCATCTGACCTCCCAATGCCCTGCCAGGCAGGCCGGCGAAAGGGGCATCGGCCGTAGGGATGACACGGCGGAAGTCCCCCGGGTCGACCCGGGAAGGTCGCCCCAAGGGCGTATCCATGCACTGCGGATCGGGGAAGGGGGGCAGCGGGCTTCCCTCAGGGCCGGAGGCCGCCTCACTCGACCCGGAAGCCGACTTCGGTGTTCTCCCACTGAAGGGTGACCTTCCCGTTACCCACCGCGTAGGTGAGGTTCTCTACCGGCTGGGCGGTCTTGCGTGCGGGCACTTTCACCCGGAGGGCGTCCTCCTCCTGCTTGTAGCGGTAGGACCCCCACTGGTTCCAGGTCTTGTTGAACACGATGGTCCATTCCGCATCCCCGGGGATGGCGAAGAGGCCGTACTTGCCCTTGGGCAGCGACTGGCCTTCGACCTTGACGTCGGAGTCGACCTCGAAGATGGTCGCTTCGTTGGCGCCGGCCCGCCAGATCTTGCCGTACGGCACCAGGTCGCCGAAGACCTTGCGGCCTTTCACGGCGGGGGAGCTGTAGTCGATGGTCACCGTGGCCTTGCCGGCCTTGCCGGTGGCCTTCCTGGCCGGGCTGGGGCGGTTCTGCGGGTCTTGTGCGCAGGAGAGAAGGCTGGAGGCCATGAGGCCCGTCATCAGCAGGATCGTCGTCGTTTTCATGAGATGTGGTTTTTGACCTTGTGTTGAATGGGCTGTCGGCCTCGGCCGTGCCATGGCGAATATCCGCAATCTATCGGTGACCGACAAGACACCGCCGGTACATTCGGACCGTGTTCTCCAGTCCGTAGTAGAGGGCATCGCAGACGAGGGCGTGCCCGATGCTCACTTCGTCGAGCCACGGTATCCGTTCCGACAGGTAGGCCAGGTTCGCCAGGCTGAGGTCGTGCCCGGCGTTGAGTCCCAGTCCCAGCCGCTGCGCCTCGAGGGCGGCCGCCACGAAGGGCTCTACGGCCTTGGCGGGGTCGGTCGCATATCCGGCTGCATAGGGTTCCGTGTAGAGTTCGATGCGGTCGGTGCCTGTCTCGGCGGCGCCCGCCACCATGGCGGGGTCTGCATCGCAGAAGACGGAGGTGCGGATGCCGGCCGACTGGAAGCGGGCGACCATCTCCCGGAGGTAGTCGCGGTGGATGATCGTGTTCCACCCATGGTCCGAGGTCAGCTGACCCTCTGCATCGGGCACCAGGGTCACCTGTTCGGGGCGGACTTCGAGGACGAGGTCGACGAACCGGGGCTCGCGGCAGTTGCCTTCGATGTTGAACTCGGTGGTCACCACGGGGCGCAGGGCCCTGACATCATCGTAGCGGATGTGCCGCTCGTCGGGCCGGGGGTGCACCGTGACGCCCTCGGCGCCGAAGCGCTGCACGTCGGCGGCCACGCGGACGACATCGGGGTTGTCGCCGCCGCGGCTGTTGCGGAGGGTGGCGATCTTGTTGATGTTGACGGAGAGTCGGGTCATGCGGGGGGACGGGCCGGGGTTTGATTGCCGGGGGCAAAGGTACGTCGGCCGTTGTTACCTGCCTTGGGGCATGACGCAGGAACCCCGGCGGGTGCCGGGGTTCCGAAGCCTGATGCGATGTGGCCGGGGTCAGTAGCGGTAGTGTTCGGGCTTGAAGGGGCCGTCCTTCTTCACGCCGAGGTATTCCTCCTGTTCCGTCGTGAGTTCTTCGAGTTCGACGCCGATCTTGGCGAGGTGGAGGCGGGCCACCTTTTCGTCGAGGTGCTTGGGCAGGACGTACACCTTGTTCTCGTAGGTCGCGTGGTTGTTCCAGAGTTCGATCTGGGCGAGGGTCTGGTTGGTGAACGAGTTGCTCATGACGAAGCTGGGGTGGCCGGTGGCGCAGCCGAGGTTCACCAGTCGGCCTTCGGCGAGGAGGATGATGTCCTTGCCGTCGACGTCGTAGATGTCGACCTGCGGCTTGATAGTGTCGCGGGTGTGGCCGTGGTGCGTGTTGAGCCAAGCCACGTCGATCTCGATGTCGAAATGGCCGATGTTGCAGACGATGGCCTTGTCCTTCATGGCCCGGAAGTGGCGTTCGGTGATGAGGTCGCGGCATCCGGATGCGGTGACGACGATGTCCGCCTCGCGTACGGCGTCGACCATGCGCTTGACCTCGTAGCCGTCCATGGCGGCCTGGAGGGCGCAGATGGGGTCGATCTCGGTGACGATGACACGGCAGCCGGCCCCGGAGAGGGAGGCGGCTGAGCCTTTGCCGACATCGCCGTAGCCGCCGACGACGGCCACCTTGCCGGCGAGCATCACGTCGGTCGCCCGGCGGATGGCGTCGACGAGCGATTCCTTGCAGCCGTACTTGTTGTCGAACTTCGACTTGGTGACGGAGTCGTTGACGTTGATGGCGGGCATGGGCAGGGTGCCCTTGGCGACGCGCTCATAGAGGCGGTGGACGCCCGTCGTCGTCTCTTCGGAGATGCCTTTGACATGCTGTACGAGCTCGGGGTACTTGTCGAGGACCATGTTGGTGAGGTCGCCTCCGTCGTCGAGGATCATGTTCAGCGGCCGGTCGGCCCCGCCGAAGAACAGGGTCTGCTCGATGCACCAGTCGGCCTCTTCGATGGTCTGTCCCTTCCAGGCGAAGACCCCGATCCCGGCGGCGGCGATGGCGGCGGCGGCATGGTCCTGCGTGGAGAAGATGTTGCAGGAGCTCCACTTGACTTCGGCACCCAGGGCCACGAGCGTCTCGATGAGTACGGCGGTCTGAATCGTCATGTGCAGGCAGCCGGCGACGCGGGCGCCCTTCAGCGGCTGCTGCGGGCCATATTCTGAGCGGAGGGCCATCAGCCCGGGCATCTCGGCCTCGGCCAGCCGGATCTCCTTCCGGCCCCACTCGGCCAGGCTGATGTCCTTCACCTTGTAGGGCAGGGAGAAGTCGATTTGGGAATGCGCGATGGTTGACATTTTGAATTTGAATTTCGGCGAAGGTACAGAGTTCCGCCGGCAATGGGAAGGCCTCCGGGATGCGCCCGGCAATCCTGCAGCCCTTCACGCTGGGCCTCAGGGGGCCGGCGCCCGGCTGTATCATCCGTGCATTACGCGCGAGGTCTCGAGGTGGTCGCGGATGGCGCGCCGCGAGAAACGGATGGCGACGGCGTAGGACACTACGGCCCCGCCGAACAGCAGCAGGTCGCTCACCTGTTCCGGCACGAAGTCCTTGTCCTGCAGGAACAGGAAGAAGTCGAAGAACCCGTGGAAGGCGGTCGCCAGGAGCAGCCCCCTGCGGATGTTGCCGCGCTCGCTGCCGGCCCCGAACCGCGCCCTGCCGAGATAGTAGCCCATCACGATGCCGAAGCAGGCGTGTGCGGGCACCGACAGGAACATGCGCAGGATGGCCGTGCCGAGGCCGTACTGCATGACGTACATGATGTTCTCCAGCGTGGCGAAGCCCATGGCCACCATGACGCTGTAGACGATCCCGTCGAAGGGCTCGTCGAACTCGGGCTTCCGGTAGGCGTAGCCCTTCACCATCGCGTACTTCGCCCATTCCTCCACCAGGGCCACGGCGAGGAAGGCCTCGACCGCCGTGCGCAGGAGCCCGTCGGGCAGGGCCGCCCCCGTCAGCCACATGGCGCCGCCTTCGACCAGGGCGGCCACCAGCGTGCTGAGCACCCCCAGCCCGAAGCAGGCCGCCAGGTGCCGCCGCGGCTCCCGGTTGTAGCTGTCCTTGAGGATGATGTAGAGGCTGATGGCGATGCCGGGCGCGATGGCGAGGGCGAAGAGTACCATGGCGTGAATATAGGCCATCCGGACGGCCTGCGCGAACAGGCGCCATTCCGTAGATTTGTCTCAGCCCCAACCCCGCCGCCATGCCGCCCCAAGCACTCCGCCCACTCCTCTCCCTGGCGGGCCTCCTGGCCCTCGCGCCCGCACAGGCCCAATACTTCGGCGGCAACCCGCCCTCGCTCCGGTGGAACCGCATCGACTCCGACACCCTCCGCGTCGTCTTCCCCCGGGGGCTTGACCGCACCGCCGGTCGCGTGTCCGACATCGCCCACCACCTCGGCCGCACCACAACCGCCGACCTGGGGGGGCGCCTCCGCAGCATCGACATCGTCCTGCAACCCCTGCCCGTCGTCTCCAACGCCTACGTTGGCCTCGCCCCCTGGCGCAGCGAGTTCTTCCTCACACCCCCGCAGAACAGCCTTTGGCTGGGGGGACTGCCCTGGGCCGACCTCCTCGCCCTGCACGAATACCGGCATGTGCAGCAGTTCATGAACTTCCGGAAGGGACTCTCCCGCCTCGCCTGGATCGTGGCCGGCGAACAGGGACAGGCACTGGCCAACTCGATGGCGGTGCCCGACTGGTTCTACGAGGGTGACGCGGTATGGCAGGAGACGGCCCTCTCCACCCAGGGCCGTGGCCGACTGCCCGAATTCTTCAACGGCTACAGAAGCCTGTGGCAGGACGGCAGGGCCTACCCCTACATGAAACTCCGCAACGGCTCGCTAAAAGACTATGTCCCCAACCACTACCAGCTCGGATACCTCCTCGTGGCGCGCGGCCGCGAACAGTACGGCCCCGACCTGTGGGGACGGGTGACCGACAGGGCCGTCCGCTTCAAACCCCTCGTCTTCCCCTTCCAGGGCTCGTTCCGGGCCGCAACCGGACAACGCTTCCGCGACTTCGCACGCGAAACCCTGTCGCCCCCCGCCGAAGGGCCCGACAAGCGCCAGCCCCGCACCGATGCCAGCTGGCTGTTCCCCGCCCCGAAGCGGAACGTCGTGGAAGAACACCTGCCCTTCGTCCTCGGACCCGACTCCATCCTCACCCTCCGCGCCTCCCGCCGCGACATCCCCGCCTGGCACCTCACCGTACGCGGACACGACAGACGCCTCGCCGTACGCGACATCGCCCTCGACGAATGGTACAGCCATGCCGCAGGACAGGTGGCCTACGCCGCCTACCGGCCCGACCCGCGCTGGGGATGGCGCCAGTATTCCGAGATCGCCATCCTCGACCTGCGCACCGGTAGCCGCCGCTTCCTGACGACCCGCACCCGCTATTTCTCACCCGCCCTCTCGCCCGACGCCCGACGCATCGCCGCCGTCCATGTCGACACCGACGGGTCGTCCGCCCTCCATATCCTCGACGCCGCCACGGGAGCGGTGACACAGCGCCTTCCCAACCCCCGGGGACTGTTCATCACCCATCCCGCCTTCAGCCGCGACGGGATCGACATAGTTGCACCCGTGCGCGACAGTGCCGGCCAGATGGCCCTCGCCGCCTTCAACGCGTCGACCGGAAGCATGCGCATCCTCGTACCCTTCTCGCCCACACCCATCGCCTTCCCCCGGCCAACCGGCGGTAAGGTCCTCTTCACCGCCGCCCGCGATGGACGCGACCGGCTGATGTCCGTAGACATCGGCGACGGTGCCATCACCGAAGTCGCATCCGACCACACCGGCGTCTACGGGGCCGACCTCGACACGGCCCGTAACATCCTCTACCTCCCGACCTTCACCGCCCAAGGTCAACGGATACGCCTCCAGCCCGCCCCGGCCGGCCGGACCGTCGCCGACTGGACCGACGAAAAACTCCCCCTCCTCGTGCCCATCGGCCTTGGCGACCGCAGCCGGACCCTGTCCGACAGCATCGCCCACGTCGACAGGCCCCAAAAACCCCACCCCAGGACCAACAGACTCCTCAACATCCACAGCTGGCGGCCCTTCTACGAACAGCCCGACTGGACCTTCTCCCTGTACGGTGAAAACGTCCTCAATACCTTCCGCACCGAGGTCTACCATCAGTATAACGAGAACGAGGGATTCAACAAGACCGGTTTCGACGCGAGCTACGCCGCCCGATACCCCTGGCTGACGGGGGGGCTCTCGTTCACGGATGGCCGCAACGTCACCTTCCCCGCCGCCGGCAGTACGCCGGCCAGGACATTCCGCTGGGATGAGTGGAACGCCAACGCCGGTCTGCGGCTGCCCCTCAACCTCACCCGGGGTCGCCACTACCGCTACCTTACCCTCGCCTCCCAATACAACCTCCAGCAGGTCCGATACGAAACCACGGGCTCCGTGAAGCCGACCGACCGCGACTTCACCTTCCTCCAAAGTACCGTCGCCTGGTCCTCGCAGTCGCAGCAGGCGCCCCAGCAGATCCACCCGCGTTTCGCACAGGCCGTCACACTTCGCCACCGCGTCGGCATCGGCAATACCGCCGCCAACCAGTTCCTGGCCTCGGGCGCCCTCTACCTGCCCGGCATCGCACGCACCCATAGCCTCGTCCTCAACGCCGCCGTCCAGGTACGCGACACCCTCCGGCAATACGCCTTCTCCAACAGCTTCCCCCTGTCGCGCGGCTATCCCGGCGTCGACTACCCCCACATGTGGAAGTGGAGTGTCAACTACCACTTCCCCATCGCCTACCCCGACTTCGGCATCCTCCAGCTCGTCTACCTGCTGCGCGTTCGCGCCAATGTCTTCTACGACCAGTCGTGGGTCCGCAGCCTCCGACAGCAACGGACATGGCCCCTCCGCTCCGTCGGCACCGAAGTGTATTTCGATACAAAATGGTGGAACCAACTGCCCGTCAGCTTCGGCATCCGCTACGCACGACTTTTCGACACCGGCATCTACGCCCAGAAACCCCGGCTCGACCAGTTCGAGTTCGTGATCCCGCTCGACCTCATTCCCGACGGTGCTTACCGGGCCCGCCGCCGACACTGATCGACCTTCCAACCCCCACCCTTGGAGGGTGGGGCTCTTTTTCGGGTGTGACGCTGTTTTTCCGGATGCTGCTAACAGGTAGTGTTTGATCAACCGCTCGGCTCGAGCGGAACACGCGGCTACCGCTAGCCGGCTCCTTGCCATTGCGCGTCTGGGTGGCGCGCCACGCGGCTGGAGGAAAAGCGTGGGGGTGATCAGAGGAGGTACTGCAGCGTGATGTCGAGCCGACCGAGGCCGTAGCGATGGCTGCGGGGCGCTTCCGTCCACGTATTGCCCTGCCAGACCCGTTCGGTGTATGATTCGGTGAAGGACTTGAAGCTGTGGCCCATCCGGATCACGAATCCGCGACCTGCCTGACGGCCCAGGGTGCGGCCGATGCCTATCTGGGAATAGAGGCCGCCGCGATAGGTGACCGGTGTGACCATTCCCCAGATGCGTCCGGAGCCGGCTTCGTCTTCCAAGGGCCAAGCCAGGTTCAGGCCGCCGCCTGCATAGGCGAAGAAGCGCCTGGGCTTGTCGGACAGGGCCTGATGGATTTCCAGGTACACCGGTACGGTCCGGGTGTGATAATAGTCGAGGGCGGTGCCCAGGTGGGCCGAGAGGCCCCGTCGGAGTTCATAGCCGGCCTCCACGCCCAGCCGGCCATTCACGCCGCCCTCTCCGTTGAGGAGGGAGATGCCGAAGGCGCCGTTCAGCTTCCCGGCGTCGAAGCCACGTTGCGCCCATGCCGGGGCGACAAGCCCAAGGGCGACGAGCAGGGCAAGGGTATGGCGCATGGGGTCAGGACTTGCTGATGACGATCTTGCCGGCGACGAAGGCCTGCTGCGGGTTGGTGTAGTCGATGAAGTGGATGCCGTCCTTGGCGACCGTCAGCGCGATGCGGTTCCATGCGATTACGTCGTAGGTGTCGGCCAGCGGTATCGTCTTGAGCAGCACCAGGTTGTCCGGTCTCGCGGCGTCATAGATCTTGAGCCCGTCGGATCCGTCGCAGACGAACAGGAGGTTGCCGTCCTTTGAGAGCCCGGCGGGGCCTTTCATCGGGTAGGTCTTGACCAGTTTGGGCGATGTCAGGCTGGTGACGTCGATGACGTCGAGCTGGTTGATGTTGCCGGCGCAGGGGCCACCGCTGCGGAGGGTGACGAAGGCATGGGTGTCGTCGGCCACGACGGGGTCGCAGGCCCTGGCGTGGGTGAACTGTCCGAGGCGGGTCGGGTTGTCCTTGTTGGACGCGTCGTAGATGAACATGCCCGTCTGTGAACCCAGGAAGAGACGGTTTCGGTAGGGGAAGATCGTCTCGATGTCGCCCTGGTTGAGCGATATTGTGCGGGTATAGACGGGTTTCGACGGGTCGGCGGTGTTGAAGACCTTCAGGTCGCTCCAGCTCACGGTGTAGAGTCGGTCGTCCAACAGCCCGAAGCGGGCCATCGAGCCGCCGACGCCATTGGTGACGCCGGGGCTGGACATGGCTGAACCGGTCGCCGCGCGCATGTCAGAGAAAGAGAGCTCTCGAGGGTCGCCCCATCCCATGCCTGCGCCGGCCCTTGACCGCACGACGGTGTCCACCCGCTTCCATTCGGTGATGACGAGGTTGGTGTCGGCCACGAAGCCGTTACCGAATCTACGATGGGGGAAGACCCCTTCGACGAAGTGCTTGACGACGACCTGCCGGGGGTCGGTGATGTCCATCGAAACCAGGTCCGTGTAGCAATCCGCATACAGGTGGTTGCCGCGGACGGCCATGTCGACGCAGCCGGGGATCTTGATGAAGGCGATGTTCTTCGGGGCCGTGGGTTGGGAGAAGTCGATCACATGGATGCCCCTGTCGACCTCGTTGAGAAAGACGTAGCCGCCCTTGATGAAGAGTTTGCCGGGGTTCGACACGGCCACGGGTGCAGCGCTGCGGGCTTCCGACCGTACCTCGGCCTTGGTCCGGTAGACCGGGCGGAAGAAGGTGTATCGCTCCGTGACCTGGTCCTTCAGGCAGGAGGAGAGGAACACCGTGCCCGCCAGCAGCAGGCCCGTACGGATAGAGGGTCGTGTCAACATGTCTCTGCAGGATTGATACACGTAAGACGCCTGAGGGCTGGCCAGCGCTGCTTCAGGAAATGCAAAATTACGCATGGGCGACTTCCGCGCCGCGGCCGCATTTGACTTTCCTGTTTTGTTGTCTACTTTTATCCCCGGCCCCGACGGCGGTCAAGGCCCCATCCGACCATCCTCCTCATCCCTACCCATGGCTTCCATCCAGACCATCGACTTCTTCCGCCAGTTCCGGCACGACCTCAAGGGCCCGGCCCTTGAGATCGGCTCCCTCGTCCAGGACGCCTATTTTCAGCATGTCCCCAGGGAGATCCACGGCGATGCACCGCCGGAACATTTCATCGGCATCGACATCTTCCCGGGCAAGGGCGTCGACTATGTCTGCAACCTCACGCGGCCCGAGGAGGTCGGCAAACTGCCCTTCAGCAAGTACAAGACCATCCATGCGCACTACGTCTTCGAGCATGTGACCGATATCTTCGGGATGGCACGGATCGTCGAGGACCTCCTCGACGACGACGGTGTCCTGCTCTTCAGCGTCCCCTTCGCGTGGCGGATACACCGCATTCCCATCGACATGTGGCGTTTCACCCCGCAGGGCATCGACTATCTGTTCCCCAACGTCGAGTTCATCGACGCGAGGTGCTGCATGCACACCCGCTACGGCAAGAAGTACCACCCCGTGCGCGACGCCATCGAAGAGTTCAACCTGGGCAACGGCCTCGACAGACAGCCGGCCTACATCAAGTACTGGGTAAAGATGCTTCGCAAGCTCGGACTCCACAACGACATCTTCAACGAGCGGGCGCTCCTCTTCGAGTCGAACCTCTGCATGTACGGCGTGAAGCGCAAGGAGCCGACCTACACCTATATCGACAAGAAGTACCTCTGAGAGGCGAAGGCCTCCCGCCCGGCAGGCCCCCCTTGTCCCGCATGACGTATCTTGCCAACGCCCGACACGCCTCAGCGGCATCGCGGCAGGACTGCGCATGAATCCCATCCAAGCCACAAATCCCGTACGACCGATCACGGCCAAGGGCAGGGCCCTCGTATCGCTGGTCCGGTCCGCCTACCATCTCCGAAGGCTGATGGGCCGACGGCAATGGCGTCACCCGGTGCCCGGTCACCACGAAGACCCCCTTCGGATGACCTTCTCCGAGAGTCTCTACCTCGGGTACAAGTATTACTACCGGAACATCCTCGCCGCGGAGCCGGGCAGCGGGATCGAGGAAGGCTTCGCGGCACAGACGCTGCGGCCCGCCATCCCCAGGGGCTTCGTCGAGGAAAGCCGTGCCAGCCTCTCTGCCGGCGGCGACCTCATGACCTACGCCTGCCTCCGGCCCGACACCTGTCGCCACCTGTGGGACGAGATGGGCGACTTCTTCTTCGGCTCCGACCTCGTCGTCGCCAACCTCGAGACGCCCATCGACAGCACCAAGCCCCCGGCCGCCACGCCCGAGGTGATGCTGGGCGACATGTACTTCAACGGCTACGAGGAACTGCTCCGCATCTTCAGCGGCAACGGCCGATACCGGGGTTACGACCTGCTGTCCGTCGCCAACAATCACTCGCTCGACATGGGCGTCGACGGGCTGATCCGCACGATGGACCTGCTGGCGTCGAAAGGCATCGCCACCGCCGGCGCGGCGCGCTCCGAAGCGGTGGCGCATCAGGTCCCCATCCTGGAGCGACAAGGTATCCGCTTCGCCTTCCTCGCCGCGACATTCTCGCTCAACCGCATGCAGCTTCCGGCCGACAGCCCCTGGCTCTGCAACCACATCCTCCTCAACGACCCCGCGCCCGACATCTCCCGGCTCGTCCGCCAGGCCGCCTCCGCCCGGGCATCGGGGGCCGACCTCGTCGTCGCCCTCCTCCACATGGGATGCGCCTACCAGGCATATCCCGGCGCCACCATCGTCGACAACGCCCGCCGCGTCTGCGACGAGGCCGGCGTCGACATCCTCGTCGCCGGACATCCGCACCACGCCCAACCCCTGGAGTGCTACGACTCGCCCCGCACGGGCCGCCAGCACGTGATCGCCTATTCATTGGGCGACTTCATCGCCTACGACATCTTCAAATGGGGGCAACTGCCCCTGCTACTCCGGCTTGAAGTGGCCAAGGGCCGCACACCCGAAGGCCCCAGGACCCTCGTCACCGACATCCGCGTCCGCCCCGCCTTCATGCACGCCACCATCCGCGGCGGTCAGGTCAAGGACCTCCGCCTGTTGGACTACGTCCGTCTCCGCCGCGAGGCGGCGGCATCCATCCAGGACCCGCGCGAACGAAGGCATTTCGCAGAACTCAGCCATTTTCTGGAGACCTGTGTGATCCTGCCGCATCAGCGGCATGTCATGGAAGGGTAGGGGCGCCCTGGTGGCCCGAACCCGCAACCAGCGGCCATACCAGCAGCCCCGCGAAGACGATGAAGAGGACGGCCACGCCCAGGTCGAGCCGCCGCAGGAAGGACGGCGTGATGTAGGCCTTCAGGAACGATGCGAAATACGCGATGCACAGTTCCGTGAAGAAGATGCCCGTGAGGGCCCCGCCGTAATACATCCACATCTGCGGGCCGTCGAATCGGAAGACATTCGTCAGCATCACCGAGATGGCCAGCCAGTTGAGGTAGTTGGCCGGGTTGACGATGTTCAGCATGAACCCCTTCGATGCCAGCAGCCAGGGACCACGGCCCGTCGATGCCGCTTCATACGATGGCCTGCGGGGCCGCATCCCCATGACGCCGATCGCCAGCAGGAGCCCCGCCCCGCCGATGCGCGCGGCCTTCTCCATCATACCGCCCTGCGGCAGCAGGTCGGCATTGTAACGGCTCAGGACGATCAGCGCCACGTCCGACACGATGACGCCCGTCGCGATCGCCAGCCCGCTGCCGAAGCCCTTCTCGATGCTGTTCTGCACCAGACAGAAGAAGACCGTCCCCAGCATGATGCTGAGGGCGAAGCCCGTGCCCAGTCCGTTGAGGAATGCCGCCGTCATGACCTTCACCGGCGGCAAAGATGCGGCAATTGCCGGCTTGACGCGCACAACACCCTGCCAATAACCGCCCGCCACCCCGTTGTCCGTTGCCTAACATTCCCTAGATTTGGATGGCAACCCGCCCCAGTCGCCCCAAACCGATCCCATGCAGCAGCCCACCATGACGCCGACCATGGCCCCCACGATGGCGCCCGACAACGCCCACAAGGACATCCCCGGCAATCCCTCCACCGCCAAGAGCAGCGCCCAGCGCCTCAACGACAGGTCCGATGGCAAGCCGCTCCGCGTGCTCGGCGAGGCCGACTGGCGCTTCTGGGTCGACAACGGCTACATCGTCGTCAAGCAGGCCGTCCCCAGGGAACAGGCCCTCGCCACGGCCGCCTTCATCTGGGACTTCGAGGAGAAGTCACCCCAGGATCCCGCCACCTGGTACACGCCCCCCCGGGCCGAGATGCAGATGAAGGAACTCGTCAATACCGGGATGGTGGAATGCTACAACCATCAGCATCTCTGGAACAACCGGCAGATGTCCCGCATCCACGACGCCTTCTCCGACATCTGGGGTACCGAGAAACTCTGGGTGACGATCGACCGCGCCAACCTCAACTTCCCCATCCGACCCGGGCATGACTACAAGGCCTTCATCCACTGGGATTACGACCCCGAGACCAGGCCTGTCAATGTACAGGGTGTGCTCGCCCTGGCCGACCAGACCGACGAGCGCATGGGCGGGTTCCAGTGCATCCCCGAACTCTACCGCGACTATGACCGCTGGAAGCTCACCCAGCCGTCCGACCGCAACCGCTTCATCCCCGACACCACCGGCTTCACCCCCGTCAAGGTGCCCCTGGAGGCGGGTGACCTCCTCATCTTCAACAGCCTGCTGGCCCATGGCATCCGGGCCAACCACAGCGACAAGGTCCGCATCGCCCAGTACGTCTCCATGATGCCCGCACAGGAGGACAACGAACCCCTCCGCCAATGGCGCATCGCCTCCTGGCGCGACCGCATCGCGCCCGAAGGGTACGCCTTCCCTGGCGACCCGCGGCGATGGGAGCAGACCCGCTACGGCACGGCGGAACTGAGCCCGCTCGGGCGGAAGCTGCTGGGGCTGGATGCCTGGTGAGGGCCCCTGGCATCGACCCCTGTATGCATACCCATCCCTTCATCCCGTCCCGACCATGAAACCGGCAGGGGAGCCGTCCGCCCGACCCTCCGACAGGTCAGTCGCCGTACCCAAGCTCGGCTTCTGGTCCGCCACGGCCCTGGTCGTCGGCAACATCATCGGCGGCGGGGTGTTCCTGCTGCCCGCATCCCTCGCCCCGATCGGCTATAACGCCGTCCTTTCCTGGGCGGTCACCCTCACGGGCGCCCTCTGCCTGGCCTATGTCTTCGCCATCCTCGGTCGGCGGCTTCCGGATGCGGGAGGCGCCCACGGCTTCATGCGGCTCGCCCTGGGCGACGGCGCCGCCTTCATCGGATCCTGGGGCTATTGGCTGTCCGTATGGACCGCCAACGCCGCCATCGCCACCAGCGGGGCCTCCTACCTCACCGTGCTGCTGCCGGGCATGCGCGCCCTCGGCTGGGCGCCGCCCGCCGCCGCCATCGGCCTGCTGTGGGGACTGACCCTCGTCAACCTCCGGGGCATCCGGGCCGTCGCGGGCGTGCAGGTCGTCACCACCCTGGTGAAGGTGGTCCCCATCGTGGCGATCCCCCTGCTGCTGCTCCAGCGGCTCTGGGCTTCGGGCACGCAGACGTTCACGCCCTTCGACCCCGCGGCCATCACCGCGGGCCAGGTGTCGTCGGGCGTCATCCTGACGCTCTACGCGATGCTGGGGCTGGAGTCGGCCGCCGTGCCGGCCGACCGTATCCGGCACCCGGAACGCAACATCCCCCGGTCGACCCTGCTGGGCACCGGCTTCACGGGCATCCTGACGATGACGGCCTGCTGCGCCGCGATCGCCCTGCTGCCGGCAGCGGAGGTTGGCGCCTCGCAGGCCCCGCTGTCGCTCTTGCTGTCGGGCCACTGGGGCGGCTGGGCGGGCACGCTCGTGGCCGTCTGCGCCACCGTGTCGGCCTACGGCGCCCTCAACGGCTGGGTGCTGCTGTCGGGAGAAGTGCCAGCCGCCATGGCCAGCCGCGTCGACCTGCCCGCCTGGCTCGTGCGGAGGGATGGCCGGGGCGTGGCCCGCGGCGCCGTACTGCTGGGCACGTCCCTGTCGTCCATCCTCGTCGCCTTCAGCTACTCCGGCAGCCTCTCGGGCGTGTTCACCTTCGCCGTGACCGTCTCCACCGCCACCTGCCTTGCCCTCTACCTCTTCTGCAGCATCGGCGCAATGGTCCTCATGCGGCGGGGGACGATACCCGCCTCCCGCCGGCTGGCGGCCACCTCGGCATGCGCCGTGCTCTTCTCGCTCGTGGCCTTTTTCGGCGCGGGGGCGACGGCCGTGGCATGGGGACTTGCCCTGCTCGCTGCCGGATGGCCGGCATACCGCCATGCGTCGCGACGTGCACGCCGTCGATGGGAAGGGGGCGGGGAGCTACGGCCCTGACCTCAACGTCCTGTTCCGCTGTCCTGCACGGATGGCGGGCAGGCATGGGAAAAGCCCAGCCGCTGCCGGTCACCGAAGACAGCCACTGCCATGGTCATTGCCGGGCGACCTGCAGGCGGTAGCGTTCCCGCGCGCTGACGAACACCTCGACGACATAGACGCCGCGGACGGTGGGCACGGGGATGGGCTGTCCGGACCGCACCGAGGGCCGTTGGGCGTGCAATCTGCCGTTGAGGTCCCAGACACGTACCTGGACGGGGCGCTGCCGGGCGCCGTCGAGGCGCCATTCCAGCCGCAGGGGCGCCTCAGCGGGGGCGGGGTTGGGGTAGATGCGGACGAACTGTCCATTCGCCAGGTTCAGCACTGCCGTGGGTGTGCGGGGTTTAACGCTGAACTGCACGGTGTCGGTCATCCCGTTGAAGAGGGTGCGGAAGGTCCAGGTGCCCACGGGGGCGTTGGACGGCAGGATGTACCACCAGTACCAATAGCTGGCATTGTAGGTGGAAGGGGCGTTGTGCGACCAGCTGCGGAAGCTGGAGGCGTCGGGCTGGAGGACGCTGTACTGGGTGGTGGCGCCCTGTTGCTGGTCGTGGTAGTAGGCGGCGAAATAGATGGTGTCGCCCTGTTGGAACTCGCGCCTGTCATTGGGCTTCTCAAGTTCGGGGCAGGTGCCGAACACGGGTGGTGCGTGATGGGTCACCAGCCGGTTGACCATCGGCTCGCGATAGGGTTTCTGCGTGGCCCACCAGGTGGTGTTGCCGTTGAGGCGGTTGCAGGGACCTGCGTAGGGGTCGATCCGGTTGGCCAGGGTGAAGGTGCTGTTGCGGTACACTTCGAAATGCAGGTGCGGGCCGGTGGAGCTGCCCGAACTGCCGACGATGCCGAGGTATTCGCCCTTGGCCACGGCGTCGCCTATGTTCTTTGCAGTGAGGCTGTTCTTCTTCATGTGGCCGTACCAGGCGACGGAGCCGTCGGCATGCTGGATGAAGACGGCGTTCCACTGGCAGGAGGTGCACATGGCGCAGCTGTTGTCGGCATTCCCGTCCGACTTGCCGATGACGGTGCCGGCCTGCGCCGCGACCACTTGCACCGTGTTCTTGGCCTGCATGAGCCGGCTGAAGGGCCAGGTGAAGATGTCGGTCCCCTGGTGGTTGTAGCCGCTGGCGAGGTCGTAGCTGCGGTTGCCGCAGTTGTAGTCGAGCAGCTTGTCGGGGAAGGCCGTGTCCTGGTCCACATAGTTGCTGATGCCGTAGTACGAGCGGTAGTTGACGCCGGGCGCCAGCCGCAGCGGCCAGTCGAACAACACGGCGTTCGCCTCCGACAGCCCGGGGGCCTGGGGTGCGGGCAGCTGCCCGCGTACCTCCAGTGCATGGAGGTTGGCCTGCAGCATCGCCACGACGGATGAACGCAGCTCGGGCGTCACACACGGCGCCGTGGGCAGCTGGAATGCCCCGCCGCCATCGGGTGGCGGCGACTGGGCCGTGGCACCCAGACAGATCAGGATCGACGTGAGCGTCAGTGAGGTTGTTTTCATCTTTTCCGTGTTCAGGGCCTAGCAGTGGGTGTTCCCGGTCGGCTGAGGATCGGCCCGACCCGGACCCGTCGAGGGATGATGAGGAACGGATTAATATAAATAAAAAGCCGCTGTCCTCAGCGGCTTGATGAAATCTCGTGCCCAGAACAGGAATCGAACCTGCACACCCTTGCGGATATCAGATTTTGAGTCTGACGCGTCTACCGGTTCCGCCATCTGGGCAAGGACGTGCAAATTACGGGTTTCAGGGTTCACGGGCAAACCCGCTCTTCGAAGTCGTCTCCAACGGCCGGGAGGTGGCGAGTGCCACCACCCGGCCGCTGTCGCCCACGGCATTGTAGAAGTGGTACACCACCCCCCGCCATTTGACGACGAAGGGCTTGTGGGCATAGGTCCTGTCATAGGCTGTAGCGGGCTCGATGAGGTTCGCTCCCTTCCAGTCCGTCCAATGGACCAGGTCGTAGGAGCAGGCGAAGCGCTCGAAGGCGCCTTGGCTTCCCTTCCAAAAGGCCCCGAAGTAGAACATCACGTACAGCCTCCCCATGCGCACCACCTGGGCGTCGCCGCAGATGCTGCCTTTTTCGTAGCGGCTGACCAGGGGTGCGAGACCCTGCCGTTCCCATTGGACCATGTCTTCAGACGCGGCAAGGCAGATGCTCTCATACCTGGCCGTATCCCCCTTCGCATTGTAGAACATCAGGAACCGTTTACTGGTGGGGTTGCGGGGGATGTCCAACACCGTGCTCTTGTAGATGGTCCGATTGTCGAAGGCATGTGCATCGGCATCGAGCGATGAGAGGACCGGCACGCCGCGGCGGGTCCATTCCAAGGCCTTTCCGGCATCCGGCGCCCAGGCCAGTCCCGTACCGAGACGCCCCGCCTCATAGCCTTTGACCGAGCCACCGAGGTAGGTCATCCAATACCGGCCCTGCCATCGCCGGGGCCGGTAGGTCCCTCCCCATCGCGGGTCGAGCAGGGCCATGTAGCCAGCCTTCTGGTGTGCATCCCAGCCCGTATCCGTGAACGATAGCAGCCGGCCCAGTGATGTCCAATGCAGCAGGTCCGGGCTCTCGGCCAGCCAGGTCTCATAGCCTCTCCCGTCGAAGACGATGTAGCTCATCCGCCAGCCCCGCTTCCAACGATAGATGGACGGGCTGTCGGTCATCGCAGCGCTGTCGGGATGGCGGAAGACGACACCCTGTCGGTGCGGCGTGGCCACCTCCGCATGGACCGACCGCATCACGTCGTCGCTCACCGCCACGGGCAGCGGGCCGCGGCAGGCCGCGGACACCTGCAATAAGAGTACGAAAAACGGCATCGGGACCCTCATACTTCAATTTATCCCATTTCCTTGTAGCGGCCCGGGTTTTCCCAGGCGGTATGGTCATCCATCTGCGCACCCCTCCGTACCTTTAGAGCAGTTTTTGCCGATGAAGACCCTCGGACTCATCAGGGAACGCAAGATCCCCGCCGATAACCGCGTAGCCCTCTCACCTGACCAGTGCAGGTGGATACTCAAACACCACCCGGATCTCCGCATCCTCGTCGAACACGCCCCCGACAGATGCTTCTCCGACCGCGAATACGCCTCCTCCGGCGCTACCCTCACCGATGACATGTCCCCCTGCGACGTCCTCCTCGGCATCAAGGAAGTGCCCGTCGAAAACCTCATGCCCGACAAGACCTACCTCTTCTTCTCTCACACCCGCAAACAACAGCCCTACAACCGCAAACGCTTTCAGGCCGTCATCCGCAACCGCATCACCCTCATCGACTACGAATGCCTCGAACACGCCGACGGCACCCGCATCATCGGCTTCGGCTTCTTCGCCGGCATCGTTGGCGCTCATAACGGCATCATGGCCTACGGCCAACGGACAGGCCTCTACCACCTCGGCCGCGTCTACCGCCAACGCAGCTTCCGCGAACTCATACACACCTACTTCGGCCTCAAACTCCCCCATGTCAAGATCGCCGTCACCGGCTCCGGCCGCGTCGCCCACGGCGTCCTCGAGATCATGAACCTCATGGGCATCCGCGAAGTGGAAGCCGACGACTTCCTCGCCAGAGACTTCGAATATCCCGTATACGTTCAACTCAAGGGACAGGACCTCTACCGACGCCTCTCCGACGGCGGCTACGCCAGGGCACACTTCCACGAACACCCGGAAGCCTATCAATGCCTCTTCCCCGCCTACGCCCGCCAGGCCGACATCCTCATGAACGGGGTCTACTGGGAAGACCGCATCCCCCGCCTCTTCGACGCTTCACAGATCGCACAGGCCGACTTCCGCATCCGGACCATCTCCGACATCACCGATGACGAACACGGCTCCGTACCCATCAACCTCGGCGACCAGACCATCGAAGATCCCGTCTATGGCGTCGACCGCCGCACCCGGCAAAAGACAGCCCCCTTCCTGCCCGACTCCATCGACGTCCTCGCCGTCGGTAACCTCCCCAACGAACTCCCCCGTGACGCATCCCGCTACTTCGGCGAACAACTCATCAAATACGTCCTGCCAGGCCTCTTCCTGCCGGACGATCCCGTGATCCAAAGGGCTACCCTGGTGAAGGAAGGCCGCCTAACCCCCCACTTCGCCTACCTCACCGACTACGCCTCCACGGAGACGCCCTGAGTTCCGATCCTCCGCCTCGGCATCGTTTCGGCAACAACCCCTTCACATCCGGTCATCTGACCGTGCCCCGGGCCCTGGGACAGGTAGCCCCTCACATGCCTCCCATCCCTCACTGAAAACTGGCAGCGGCACAGGGTAGTGGACAATGCCCTCTGCCCGGCTCATGCTTTCAGATAATAGTCAGACAGGAGCCCCCCCGGCTCGTCGATGTACAGTTCGCCTTCCGTGGCAGCCCCCCGCCATGTCCTGGAGAGGCACAGGATGCCGCGCATCGGCGGATGCCTTCGGCTATGGTATACCGTTATGCGGTCCTCCGTCCCGAAACCGACGGCCGACATCGCCGCCTCGAAGGCGGTGCACCTCTCCGCCGGCAGGATCACCCCGCACCTGCCCCGGAGGACGGTGAGTCGGTCGAAGATCGCGACAAGTGAATCAAGGGTAAGGGATGTGCCATGCATCGCATCGTTCATCCGAGGGTCCCTGCGGGGGAGGGAACGCGCATGGAAGGGCGGATTCGAGAGGATGAGGTCATACTGCATGCCGGGATCCCACGTCCGCGCATCGCCCTCGTAGAGGATGAGCCTGTCGGCCCAGGGTGAGGCCTCGAGGTTGTCCCGGCATTCCCCGGCCGCCATCGGGTCGATCTCGATGCCGTCGATGGGGCAGCCGTGCCGCTGGGCGAGCATCAGCATCAGAAGGCCCGTGCCCGCGCCGATGTCGAGCATCCGAGAGGCGTTGAGTGGCTTGGCCGCGAACCAGCCCCCCAGCAGACAGGCTTCGCTGGTGACCTTCATCGCCGAACGCCCCTGCCGCACCCTGAACTGTTGGAAGTCGAAGTGGTCGTTCGGCATGATTATCGGTTGACAGTCGTCACCATCCCGACCGGGCGGTGGCCGTGGCGCTGAGGTCGCTGACCTGGCCCGCCAGAAAGCGGTGATACCCTGTCAGGGCGATCATCGCCGCGTTGTCGGTGCAATAGGGGAGGGCGGGGGTGAAGCCCCGGGCCCGGAGCTCCGTGCAGAGCGCCGCGAAAGCGCTGCGAAGACCACGGTTAGCTGCGACGCCACCCGCCAGACAGAGGTCGCGTATGCCCGTCTCCAGCGCCGCGATGCGCAGCTTCCTGAGCAGGATGCCCACGATGCGGTGCTGGATGGAGGCGCAGAGGTCGTCCAGGTTCTCCCGGATGAAGTCGGGCTCTTTCCGCACCCGCTCCTGCAGGAAATAGAGGATCGAGGTCTTCACGCCGCTGAAGCTGAAGTCGAGACCGGGTATCTGCGGTTCGGCGAAGGTGAATCTGTGGGGGTCTCCATTCACTGCATGCCGGTCGATAAGCGGACCGCCGGGGTAGGGGAGGCCCAGCAGCTTGGCCGACTTGTCGAAGGCCTCGCCGGCCGCGTCGTCGAGCGTCTCACCGAGCACCTCCATGTCGAGCGGTGACCGGCACAGCACGATCTGCGTGTGGCCGCCACTCACCGTCAGGCAGAGGAAGGGGAAGGCGGGCCTGGCCTCCCCGATCAGGTTCGACAGCACATGCGCCTGCATGTGGTGTACCGCCACCAGGGGGCGCCGGAGCGCCAGCGCGAGCGATTTCGCGAAGCCCGACCCCACCAGCAGCGCGCCGATGAGTCCCGGTGCCTCCGTAAAGGCCACCGCGTCGAGCTCGGCGAGCGACAGGCCCGACCTGTCCATCGCCTCTCGCATCACCGGCACGATATGCTGCAGATGGGCACGGCTCGCCAACTCGGGCACCACCCCGCCGTAGCGGCGGTGCACCTCCTGCGTGGCCACGACGTTCGACAGGATGCGCCCGTCGCGACAGACGGCCACGCCCGTCTCGTCGCAGGAACTCTCGATGCCGAGGATGGTGACCTGACGGGGCATGCTGCGCGATGAACTCACTTGGAACGGATGGCCACCACCGGGTCCATCCGCGCCGCAATGGCGGCCGGGATGATGCCCGCCAGCATGCCGATGCCCAAACAGATGCCGAAGGCGATCCCTAGGTTCTGCATCGACACGAAGATGGGGAAGTTGAACATCAGCGAGAAGGCCGCCGCCAGGCCGACCACCAGCCCGATGCCGATGATCCCGCCGATGATGCAGATGAACGAACTCTCCAGCAGGAACTCCATCAGGATCGTGCGGCGCTTCGCGCCGATGGCCTTCTTCAGACCGATGTACGGCGTCCGCTCCCGCACCGTGACGAACATGATGTTCGCAATGCCGAAGGCGCCCACCACCAGCGACAGCAGACCGATCAGCCAGCCCCCCAGGTTCACACTGGCGAAGATGCCCTCCACGGACTTGCTTAAGTCGGACACCGCGTTCAACTCGAAATTGTCCTCCTGCGTCGGACCGATGCGGCGGATCGACCGCATCGCCCCACGCAACTCGCCCTTCAGGTCATCGGCCGACATCGCCTCCGGACCGGCCACGATGATCTTGGGGTTGTTGAACCGCTCGTCGAACATCTGCCGCATGAAGCCGTACGACACCAGGATGCTGTTGTCGAAGTCCCATCCGCTGATCAGCCCCTTGCCCTGCTTCCGCACCACGCCCGCCACTCGCGCCTTGCGGCCCTTCAGCTTCACCTCCTGGCCGACCGCCTTCTCGGGGTTGCCGAAAAGCTTCTCCGCAATGTCGTAGCCCATCACGATGTTCGAACTGCCCCGCTCGAAGTCCGAAGCACTCAGGTACCGCCCATGGCGGATCTCCACCGGCTGGATCCCGTCGAACTCCTCCGTCACGCCATGGTAGTTCAACCCGTCGAGGTTGGTGTTGCCGAACTCGACCATGCCCTGGGCCGACATGTTGAACACCACCCGGATGTCGCCGCCCACCTTCTCCTTCACCAGCCGGGCCTCCGACATGCGACAGGACGGGCGGTTCACGTACTTCCACCAAGGGTAGTCGGCATTGCCGCCGGCATAACTCCACTTGTCGATGTAGATCGTATTGCTGCCCAGCGACTTGATGCCGTCCTGAACGTTCTTCTCCAGGCTGCTCACCGCCGACAGGACCCCGATGATGCAGAAGATCCCGATCGTCACCCCGAAGAGCGACAGGAAGGTGCGAAGCTTGTTCTTGTACAACTCCTGCATCGCCAGCTTCAGCGAGTTCGTCAGGATCTGAAGGGTCTTCCTCATCGTATTGACTTTGTACGTTGATGTTGTCCGCGGCACTCATCCCTTGAGCGGCCGCTTCTTGATCATCCCGCCCTTCGTGTCCTTGATGCTGTGCATCACCACGAAGGCGTTGGGGTCGATGGCCTGGATCTCCGCCTGCAGCCTTGACACCTCGAGCCGCGTCACCACCGTGAAGATGACCTCCATGTCGGACCGGTTGTGGCCGCGCTTCCCGTAGCCCCGCGTGCCCTTGTAGACGGTGATGCCCCTGCCGATGCGCTCCGCGATCATGTTCGCCACCTCCTCGCTCTTCGGTGTGATGATGGTCACACCCGTGTACTCCTCGATGCCCTCGATGATGAAGTCCATCGTCTTGGCGGCGGCCAGGTAGGTGAGCACGGAGTACAGCGCCGTCTCCACCCCCAGCAGCCAGGCCGCCACCGAGAAGATCATCAGGTTCACCATGAGGATCACATCACCGATCGTCAGGCTCGTCCGACGGCTCACATAGATTGCCAGCACCTCCGTGCCGTCCAGCACGCCGCCACCCCGAACCGCCAGTCCGATGCCCATGCCAAGGAAGAAGCCCCCAAAGAGGGCCACCAGCAACTTGTCGTTCGTCACCACAGGGTACGGGATCAGCGCCACCGCAGCCGCCAGCCCCAGTATCCCCACCAGCGTCTTCCACACGAAGCCGGGCCCTATCTGCACGTAGGCCATCACGATGAAGGGAAGGTTCACCAGCACCAGCAGCACCGGCAGCGGATAGCCGGCCGTACGGTTCACCAGCAGCGAGATGCCGGTCGCACCGCCATCCACGAAATCCGTCGGCAGCAGGAACCCCTTCAGCCCGAAACCGGCCGCCAGCAGACCCAGCACGATCAACAGCAGGTCCTTCACCAGACTCCGCGTCATCACCCTCGCCTGGTAACTGCGCTTGGCGGCCAGATAGCGGCTCTCGCCCGCCTGGCCGCCGCCACCGAAGAACCTCGCCCAACCCCCCGGGATGCCCATCCCGCAAAGGTAAACCCTTTGCCCCAATGAAGCCCGCGATTGACGTACCTTCGCGCCGGAATATGAAATTCGAAGCCGAGATCCGCAGGCGAAGGACCTTCGCCATCATCTCCCACCCCGACGCGGGCAAGACCACCCTCACCGAGAAGTTCCTCCTCTTCGGCGGCGCCATTCAGACCGCCGGCGCCGTCAAGAGCAACAAGATCAAGAAGCACGCCACGAGCGACTTCATGGAGATCGAACGACAGCGCGGCATCAGCGTCGCCACCTCCGTGATGAGCTTCGAATACCGCGGCATGCTCGTCAACCTCCTCGACACGCCCGGCCACAAGGACTTCGCCGAGGATACCTACCGCACCCTCACCGCCGTCGACTCCGTCATCCTCGTCGTCGACTGCGTCAAGGGCGTCGAAGAACAGACCCGTCGCCTCATGGAGGTCTGCCGCATGCGCGACACCCCCGTCATCGTCTTCATCAACAAACTCGACCGCGACGGCAAGCCGCCCTTCGACCTCCTCGACGAGATCGAAAAGGAACTCTCCCTGCGCCTCCACCCCCTCACCTGGCCCATCGGCATGGGCAAGGACTTCAAAGGCGTATATAACCTCTACGACCGCAGCCTCCTCCTCTTCCACCCCAACCAGAAGGCCACCGAAGACGATATCGTCCCCATCTCCGGCCTCCAGGATACCGCCCTCCAACGCATCCTCGGCCCGCGCGACGCCGACACCCTCGTCGAAGAGGCCGGACTCGTAGAGGGCGTCTACGGCGACTTCGACGCACAACCCTACCTCGACGGCCGGACAGCCCCCGTCTTCTTCGGCAGCGCCATCAACAACTTCGGCGTCAAGGAACTCCTCGACACCTTCATCCGCATCGCACCGCAACCCCGCGACCGCGATACCACCCTCCACCCCGTCGCCGCAGGCGATGACCGCTTCAGCGGCTTCGTCTTCAAGATACACGCCAACCTAGACCCCAAACACCGCGACCGCATCGCCTTCCTCCGCGTCTGCTCAGGCCGTTTCGAACGCAACCGCTTCTATCACCACGTCCGCCTCGACAAGGACGTCCGCTTCAGCAACCCCTACACCTTCCTCGCCCGCGACAAGGACGTCATCCAGGAAGCCTTCCCCGGCGATGTCATCGGACTCTTCGACACCGGCAACTTCAAGATCGGCGACACCCTCACCGAAGGCGAGGACTTCTACTTCACCGGCATACCCAGCTTCTCGCCCGAGATCTTCAAGGAGGTCATCAACAAGGACCCCATGAAGACCAAACAGCTCGAAAAGGGACTCCTACAACTCACAGACGAAGGCGTCGCTCAACTGTTCACCCAGCACAACGGCAACCGCAAGATCATCGGATGCGTCGGCGACCTCCAGTTCGAGGTCATCCAGTACCGCCTGCTGCAGGAATACGGCGCCAGCGTCCATTTCAACGCCCTGCCCTTCTACAAGGCCTGCTGGATCAGCTCCGAAGAACCCGCCAAACTCGACGACTTCATCCGCTTCAAATCGGGCAACGTCGTCCACGACAAGGACGGACACCTCGTCTACCTCGCCCAAAGCGAATGGTACCTCAATACCGAACGCAACAACAACCCCGCCATCGGGTTCCACTTCTCCTCCGAGATCCACAAGTGAGACGAACAGCCTACGGCAGCACGCCCGTGTAGTTGAACGGCGTCACCGCCTTCAGCTCGGCCTTCACACGAACATCCACCGCCAGCCCGTCCACGAAGGCATGCAGGCTTTCCCGCGTGATGCCTTGCTGACCGCGCGTCAGCGCCTTCAGCGCATCGTAGGAGTTCGGATAGCCTTCCCGCCGCAGCACCGTCTGGATGGCTTCGGCCACCACGGCCCAGTTCGCATCCAGGTCGCGACGGATGGCCTCCTCGTTCAAGACCAGCTTGGCGAGGCCCCGCCCGATGGACGACAGCGACAGGACTGTGTGCGCAAAGGGCACGCCGATGTTCCGCAGCACCGTCGAGTCGGTCAGGTCGCGCTGCAGCCGCGAGACGGGCAGCTTCTCCGACAGATGGCCGAACAGGGCGTTGGCCAGGCCCAGGTTGCCCTCCGCATTCTCGAAGTCTATCGGGTTGACCTTGTGCGGCATCGCCGAGGAGCCCACCTCCCCGGCACGCGTCGCCTGGCGGAAATACTCCATCGAGACGTACATCCACATGTCGCGGCAGAGGTCGATCAAGATGGTGTTGACCCGCCGCATCGCGTCGAACTGCGCCGCCAGATCGTCGTAATGCTCGATCTGTGTCGTGTGCCGCTGCCGCCGGAGCCCCAGCCGCTGCCGGCAGAACCTGTCCGCGAATCCCGGCCAGTCGATCTCCGGAAAGGCGACGACGTGCGCGTTGAAATTGCCGGTCGCACCGCCGAACTTGCACGAATAAGGCACCGCTCGCAGCCGCTCCAACTGCGCCTCCAGCCGCTCCACGAAGACCATCAGCTCTTTGCCCAGGCGGGTCGGCGATGCCGGCTGCCCATGGGTCCGCGCCAGCATCGGCACGTCGCGCCAGTCGTCGGCAAAGCCCCGCAGCATCAGACAAAGCCCGGTCACCGCAGGAAGGTACTCGCGCTCCACCGCGTCACGCCAGAGCATCGGGACGGCCGTGTTGTTCACGTCCTGCGAGGTCAGCCCGAAATGCACGAACTCGCGCAGGTGCCCCAGCCCCATCTCCTCCAGCGACCGCCGCAGATGGTACTCCACGGCCTTCACATCGTGGTTCGTCTCGCGCTCGTAGCCCTTCACCGCCATCGCATCCTCCGGCATCATGCCATCGTACAGGGCCCGGAGCGACCGACGCGCCGACGGCTTCAATCCAAAGAGGCCCAGCCCCGACAGCGCAATGAAGTACTCCACTTCCGTGATGATGCGGTATCTGATGAGGGCGTATTCGGAGAAGTAGACCGACAACCGGGCCAATTGTGTCCGATACCGGCCGTCCACCGGTGAGATCGCCATGAGCGTGCTGAGGTCCATGCGGATGCGTCGTGACCCGGGCCCTGTCCTGCACCTTCGACCCGGTGGGATGAGTTACGGCCGTATTGCCGTAGGTTTGCGGCCAAAATTACAGCAAAGCCCTTGGAAACCGAAATACGCATCGGCGCCGTCAGCTACCTCAACACCCTCCCGCTCCTCCACGGTCTCCGGAACCACCCCGCCATGCGACACGCCTCGGTCACGACCGACTACCCCGCCCGCATCGCCGAGGCGCTCCTGCATGGCCATATCGACCTAGGCTTCGTCCCCGTCGCCGTCATCCCCAGACTGTCCGACCCACACCTCGTCTCCGACGTATGCATCGGATGCGACGGCCCCGTGGCCTCCGTCGCCATCTTCGGCGACCGCCCCATCGAAGACATGCACACCATCTGGCTCGACTACCAGTCGCGCACCTCCGCCGTCCTCTCCCGCATCCTCCTCCGCGACCACTGGCGGCTCTACCCTCAGATACGACCTGCACACGACGAAGGATACCTCAACCAAATCGGCGGCGATGCCGGCGGACTCGTCATCGGCGACAGGGCCTTCCGACAAGCCGGCCGCTCCCCGTACATGTACGACCTCGGACAGGCCTGGAAGGAACACACCGGACTGCCCTTCGTCTTCGCCACCTGGGTCGCCAACAGACCCCTGGACCCCCACTTCATCGCCGCCTTCAACGAGGCCAACGCCGCCGGCCTGCGAGACATGGACACGGTCATACGCAGCCAGCCCGACCCGCCCTGCAACCTCAGACGCTACTACACCGAGAACATGAGCTACCCCCTCGACGACCGGAAGCGCGAAGGCCTCAACCGCTTCCTCCATCTCCTCGCATCCCTCTGACCGACTCAGTACCAGAGCCGCGCACCCACCGAACGCAGATACGACATCGTCGACACCCCCACCGGACGACGGACCTCCGCCGACGGGATCCGCAGTACCTGCCGCCATCCCGCCCACCAGCCCCGGAAGTCGAAACCCGTCGCCCGCAGATACTGCAGCGACCACATCAGCGAGGTCGTCAAGAAATACGCCGCTGGCAGATGCCGCCAGGCCACCTTCGACTTGTTCACCCACATCATCCGGAGCTTCTCCGCCGCCGCCGGCCGGCCCAGCGGCGACTCCTTGTGCAACATCACCACCCGGCCGCTGTAGGCGATCGAATACCCCGCCTCCAACAACCGGTACGAAAGGTCGTACTCCTCCATCCCGTAGAAGAAATCCTCCGGATACAGCCCCACCCGCTCGATGGCCTCCCGTAACACGGCATGCGCACCGCCCGCAAAATAATACGTCTCGAAGGCCGGCAGCGCGCGCATCCGACGCAGCCGCTTATGCGGGAAGGCACTCTCCTGCAGCGCCCGCGTCGAATGGTACAGGACCTTGAACGACACCACCGCCCGCGGCCGGCCCCCCGTCGGCGTCCCGAACGCCTCCATCAATGCCGTCAGGCAGCCCCGGCCCTCCATCTCCGCATCGTCGTCGACCATTACGATCACCGGCGCACGCCCCTGACGGATGGCGAAGTTCCGACCCCGCGAGACGCCAAGGTTCGACTCCGACACGATATAACGGAAAGGGATATGCGCACAGGATGCCATGAACCGCTCGGCATCCCCGTAATCGGCCGTGGAACGGTTGTTCACCACCACGACCTCCTCCAGCAACTCGGAGGCGCGCTCCAGCGACGCGATGTTTCTCGCCAGGGCGAGCATGTCGTCCGGCCGGTTGTAAGTGATGATGACGAACCCCAGCGGCTTCACGTTTCGGTATTCAGATGTTCGTGCATGCGACAGCAGGCACCACGGCGAAGGTACGGCCCGGACGGCCTCGCGGCTGACAGGCTTGACAGGTCGATGCGGCCCGACTAGCGGTTTTCCCAGCCGAGACGGACCTTCAGCGCATACAGCCTTCTCCCAAGGGGCGAATGCAGCAACCGGTGCAGCAACACCTGCCGCCACCGCCAAAGCCAATGCGCCGCCGAAAAGCCATGATGACGGCGGTGGACGCGCTGCATCTCCGCCAGGCCCCGCAGATAGTTCGTACTGCTCACCCCGTCAGGGTCGAAATCGGCCAGCGGATACGCGATGAACGCGTGGCGCTCGCCGGCGATACGGCACAGGAAGTCGTAGTCCATCGCGATGCGCAACGACTTGTCGAAGCCCCCGTGACGCACAAAGAGCTCCCTGCGGACGTACATCGTCGGATGGAAGGTCGACCGCATGCCCCTGTACAGCAGACGCCGCTCGAAGGGTTTGCCGATCACCACCCAGAGCCCACCCCGACGCATCCGCATGCTGCCGTGCAGCCACTGCAGCGACGGGTCGGCCGCGAAGGCCCCGCCCACCCGCGACAACACCGAATCGTCGTGCAGCCGGTCGCCCGCATTCAACATCACCAGCACATCCCCCGTCGACCGCGCCACCCCCCTGTTGAAGGCGTCCGAGATGCCCTCGTCGGGGTCCGACACACAACGCCGGTACGCCGGCTGCGGCACCGCCCGGCACCAGGCGCCGATGCGGCCGTCCGTCGAGCCGTCCACGATGTGATGCTCGAAGGGAGGCACCGCCTGCGCATCCACCGACGCACAGGTACGCATCAACTCCTCCGGGTTGTCCCGACAGATCGTGACAATGCTGATGCGTGGGGCCGCACTCATGCGTCTCGGAAACAGAAGATGTTCAACTGGACGTCATACATCGGCTTCGGACCGACCCGCCGGAACGGATGCGGATGCGGGTCGGCCGCCTCCCTGATATAATACGCGAAACCATTGCGCGACAGGATCGACACGATCTCCGCCAACCTGCCGCCGTCGACGAAATCACCATGGTACTCCAGGAAGAGATGCCGCACCTGCCCGAGAACCCCCTCGATATCCTTCAACACCTCGTACTCCGCACCTTCGATGTCCAACTTCAGGAAGTCGACCCGCCGGTCGATCAGGTCGCGCAACCGCACCGCCGGCACAGACTGCGTCCGGCCACCTTCGGCCACGCCATCCTCGATGCGGCTGCCCATGCTGGCATCGACCGAGAAACGGATGTCCCCGTCCTCCTTCCAAACAGCCTCGCGACGCAACGTCACCCCCCCGAAACCGGCCGACCCTACGTTGGCCTCGAGCAGCGCAAAATTCGTCGCATCCGGCTCGAAGGCGATCACCTCTGCATCGGGATACCGCTGCTTCAGGTACAGGGTGGCGATGCCGATGTTGGCGCCGCAATCCAGGATCAACGGGGCCGGACCCAGCGGAATGTCGTAGATGCCATGTCCGTAGATCTCGCGGTAGGTGTGCAGGAACTCGGCAGGGTTCCGGAAACGGAACGACAGGCCATTCAGCCGGAGCGTCCACTCCCGACCGGCAGGGATGTGCTTCAGCCACTTCTCCAGGAACCAGCCCAGCCCGCCGTCGGCACCTCCCCGGAAGGGGGAAACTATCCTATCTTTGACGCCCCGGAGGAGGTTTCGTGCGAAGGAATGTGTCTGCATGGCCCTGGGTCCCGTAAAACTACGGCATTCGACTCACTTATGATCTCCATCGTGATCTCCTCCGTGCGGCCCGACCTGCTCCGACAGGTGCAGGACAGCATCGCATCGACCCTACCGGTCGAACATGCGCTCCACGTATGGGACAACCGCACAGCCCGGCTCGGCCTCGCCGCCGTCTATAACCGCATGGCCGCCCAGACCCGGGGCGACATCCTCCTCTTCCTCCACGAAGACGTCACCTTCACCGACGACAGCTGGGGCCAGGCCCTGCTCGACATCCTCTCCGACCCCTCCATCGGCCTCGTCGGCATCGCCGGCAGCCGCTACAAGAGCCGGGCCATATCCGGCTGGTACACCGGCATCCCCGACCTCAACGCCTACCACATCACCCACCTCACAGACGGCAGGCTGCTCACCCTCCGACATCCCCGGGAATGGCCGGCTCCCGAATGCCCCGCCGTCACCATCGACGGCGTCTTCATGGCCTGCCGCCGACAGGTGTGGGAAGCCATCCGCTTCGACGAGGCCGGACTCCCAGGCTTCCATTTCTATGATATCGACTTCTCCCTCCGCGCCGCCCAGACAACGCGCGTCGTCGTGACCGACCGCATCGGCCTCGTACACCATACCCTCGGCGGCGACTTCGGCGACAACTGGATGGAGGCCGCCCTCGCCTTCCACCAACGTCACGCACACCGCCTCCCCGCCTTCCTGTCGGAAAACAATACCCATCCCGACCCCGAAGGACCCACCAGCCACTACTGGCTCGACTACCTCAAACGCGAACGGCTCAGCCTCCGCAACAAGATCCGCTTCATCCGGCGCGACCACCTCCACACCAACCCCGCCAACGCCTACGGCATCCTCAAACTCCTGCTCTACCGCCCCCTCCGGCTCCATGCCTTCCACCGCCTGCTCAAATCGCTTCGCAACCGCAAACCCCTGGGCGAATGACCGACACCGTCGCCATCTCCATCTGCATACCCGCCTACAAGAATACCACATTCCTGCGGCGACTCCTCGACTCCATCGCCATCCAACAGTTCCGCAACTTCGAAGTCGTCGTCACCGACGACAGCCCCGACGACTCCATTTCCGACTTCCTACACCAATACCCGGCCGACTTTCCCATCCGCTACGTCAAGAATCCAAAGGCCCTCGGCACCCCGGGCAACTGGAACGAAGGCCTCCGGCAGGCCCGGGGGACCTGGGTGAAACTCATGCACGACGACGACTGGTTTGCAGACCCCGACGCACTGGGCGCCTTCCACCGCGCCACCCTGGAACACCCCCAAACCCCCTTCCACTTCGCCGCCTTCACCAATGTCCACGAAGACACAGGCCGCCTCGAACCGGTCACCTGCTCTCCCCTCGACCTGGCCCTCCTCCGCCTCAGCCCCCTCGTCCTCTTCCGTCGCGTCTACGTCGGAAACCCCAGCTGCACCCTCGTCCGCCGCGATACCGCGCTGTTCTACGACGAGGAATACAAGTGGGCCGTCGACTTCGAATACTACATCCGCCTCCTCCGACGATCCCCCCGGTTCCACTACATCGATCGCCGGCTGCTGAACATCGGCTTCAACGCCCTGCAGGTCACCCGCTACACCTTCCTCGTCCGCGAAGTGCAGATCCCCGAATACGTATCACTCCTCTGGAAACTCGGGCCACGCATCCTACGCAACCCCTTCGTGTACGACAACTACTGGCGCCTCTTCCGCAACCTCGGCATCCGCAACCTGTCAGACGTGGAAGGCCTCGCCCAACACCCACTGCCCCCCGCCATCAGTCGCATGATCCGCTTCCAGCGCCACATCCCCCTCTCCATCCTGCGCCAAGGGCTGCTCTCCAAACCCCTTATGCTGCTGTCCTACGCCGCAAGCCTCGCCCACCGGGTCGGACCGGGTAGGGGAGAGGCCCAGGCGAAAAGCGACAGATCACGCAACAGCCCATAAGAGATCAATATTCCCACACCCGCCCGGATGTAAACACACAACCCTCGGCGGATGACAACGCCGTCCGGCCAGGGTAGCCCCCGACGAGCTCAGGCCTTCGCCTCGCCGCCCTGACCCTTGAGCCGCTGACGTACGTAAGCGTATGCCGCCAGACCCAATAACAGCCAGATGGCGGCGGAAGCGGCCACCGATGCGGTGTTGCTCTTGTAATACGCATCCGGACGGAAGGAGAAGCGCACGTCATGGCTGCCGGCCGGGATGAACAGGCCGCGGAGGACGTAGTTGGTCTTCAGGATGGGCGCCTCCTTCCCGTCGATGTATGCCTTCCAGCCCTTGTCGTAATACACCTCGCTGAAGACGGCAAAACTCCCCGCAGCACTCTGCGCCCGGTACAGGATGTCGTCATGGTCGTTGCGCACCAGCCATACCGAGTCACCCGCCGAACGGCTCACCGGTGCCGGCAGCTCCGTCTCGATCACCGCCTCATCACGCACCGCGAGGCTGTCCAGCGCCGTCATCACGCGAGCCGGCTCCCGCACCGTCCGTACCCGGTCGACCACCCAGCAGGCTCCCGCAGCTTCCGGGTTGAGCTCGTAACGTGTCTGGTTGGTGGCCGGGTCGTTGAAGATGATGTACTTCGTGTTCAGCATGTCGATGACCGGCTTGCAGTCGGGATACCGGTAGAGCTGCTTTTCGATGAGGTCCTGGTAGATGCTCAGCTTTGCGGCGTGATAGCCGCCCACGGACCGGTGGAACAGCGAGGTGATGGCGTTTCCGTTGAAGGCCGCCGAGACCCCTCGTGACAGGTCGAGTACCCGGTAATAGCCCGTGTCCTGCATGATCGCCAGGTTGTGGGGGGCGGGCTGGAAGGTCCCGGCATAGACATCCTCCTCCTGGTAGTTGTCCGCATTCAGATAGCGGCTGTCGATCGAGAGGATGTCGATCATCATCAGAAGGCCCACCACCGCCATTGCCGTCGCCCGGCCGAACGTCCTGCGCAGCAGCAGCCAGATGGCACCGGCGGCCGCAGCGACGAAGAAGAGCGTCCTCAGGATGTCTCCGAGGAACAGGTCCTGCCGGTCCTTCTTCAGTCCCGACAGGAAGGCGTTGACAGGCGTCAGGATCGCCTCGCGCTGCGTGGCGTCCGGGATCTGCCGCACCTGCTCGAGCAGGCCCCTGTCGGTCTCGCTGGTGAAGTCGGAGGCGATGAGCAGGACCAGCGCGCCGGCCACGACGACACCCGTGGCCACCAGGCCCCTTCGCAGGGCCTTCGTCGCGGTAGCGGCATCCATGCCTTCGAAGAGGAGCCGCTGCAGGGCCAGCATCGCCGCCATGCCGAAGGCGAAGGTCGGGATCACCAGGATCATGCTCGGGGCCCTGAACTTGTTGTAGAAGGGGAGGTGCTCGAGGAGCAGGACGTTGAACCCCTCGAAATAATGTCCCCAGCTCATCAGCACCGCCAGCGCGCTGACGCCGATCATCCATCCGCGGTGCGGGCCCGGCAGGGCCGTCAGCGCCAGCAGCGCCAGGAAGCAGACGATGGCGCCCGCATACGGCGGACCCGCCGTGCCCTGCGAAATGCCGCCCCAGTAGAACTGCAGATAGCCCTGCAACTGCTGCCCGAGCTCGGGCGGCATCTGCTGAAGCGCCTCGATGGCCTTCGACTTCTCCTCGGGCACCTCCAGCTGGCCGGTACTGCCCCCGTAGAGGCGAGGGAACATCATCACCAGGGGCTCCGTCCTGAAGAGGCTGTAACTCAGGGCGTAGTCCTTCGTCAGGCCCGACTTGTCGTTGGGACTCTTGTCGTCGGCCAGCACACTGCCGCCCCGTATCGAGGCCTTCGAATACTCGTAGGTCGTCGCGATCACCACCGCGTTGCAGGCCACCCCCAGCAACCCGGCACCCAGGGCCAGGGAGAGCGATGCCAGCAGATGCCTGAAGTCCCGCGCCCGCACCTGCCGTACGATTTGCGCCACGGCCATCGAGGCTAGGATCAGCAGGGCATAGTAGCTGATCTGCGGGTGGTTCGCACCGATCAGCAGCGCGGTCGCCAGGGCCGCCAGGGCCGTCCCCGCCAGGTATTTGCGGTCGAAGATGAGGTGCACGGCACCGACGAGGGCCGGCAGATAGGCCAGGGCCACCATCTTGGTGTCATGCCCCGCACCGATGATCACCGGATGATAGGTCGCGTAGGCATAGGAAAGGGCCGAGACCATCCCCAGGTAGGGGTTCACCCCCAGCATCAGCGCGAGGAAATAGAAACAGACGCAGGCCAGGAAGAAGAAATGCACCGGCTTGGGGAAACCCAGCGTCAGCAGATGGTACACGTTGAGGACGTCGATGGGATTGTCCGACGCGATGGCGATCTGGTAGCCGGGCATGCCGCTGAACATGCCGTTGGTCCACAGCGGCAGCCGCCCCGTCGAATCGCGGTACTTGCGCTGGTCCTCGTACATGGCCTTCCACTGGATGTTGTCATCCTGCCGGAGGACCATCCCCTGCAGGGCCGGCTTGCAGAAGACCATCGCCACCACGGCGAAGACCACGAGGGCCGTGAGATGGGGGAGCAGGGTCTTGAGGAGTGGGGTTCGCATGGATGGGCGTTTTGCGTGCCGATCGGGCAGGGAGGCCAAATATAGCGAATTTCCATGCCGTGCCGGGCCGCCGGGTCAGCAGGCGGAGATCCGCCCGGCCGCCGCCGCCACGATGTTCGGCCAATGGTAGCGGTCATAGAAGGGGGCAGGCGTCGGCGCCCCGTCCGACCAATGGCCGATGACCGCATCGGCGAAGGCCGACACGTCGTCCGCCTCGACGACGACCAGCTTGCCGCCCGCGGCCGCCCGGTCGATGCCGCGGGCCCCATGCCCCGTCGTCACCACCCCGAGGCCCGCCCCGAGGGCCTCCATGTTCTTGACCTTGATGCCGCCGCCGCTCCGTACCGGGTTCACCAGCAGGTCAGCCCCCAGCATCAGCTCCTCCGTGTCCGAAACATCGCCCGCAAAGAGGCAGGAGGGGTCGGACAGCCCCTCGAGCCACCGGAAGGCCTCCTTTCGCAGCCGCCCGGTGACAAGCAGACGGAAGGGTTCCACCGTACGCCGACGGATCTCCGGCAACAACTCGGCGATCATCCATCGCAGGACCTCCGCATTCGGCCCGTAGTCGAGCGTGCCGCCGAAATACAACAGCCGCTCCCCAGCCCCCAGCCCATGGCGCGCCGCCAGCGCCCGCCGGGCCGCCGACCGTTCCGCCGCCCCCGGCGCCATTGCCCGCAACAGCCCGAAGGGCACGATGTGCGTCTGCCCCGGGTCGACACGATAGCGCCGGACAGCCAGGTCGCGGTCCTCCTCCGTCTTGAAGAACACAAGGTCGGCCAGCCTCAAGGCCAGCCCCTCCCATAGGGCGGCCAGACGCCAGCCACGCCCGCCCGTCGTCCGCAATACCTCTGCCTCGATGTTGTGCGCATGCACGACAAGGGGGATGCCCAGCCAACGGCTCACCAGCGCGGCCGGCGGTCCGTATTGCGGATGCTCGACCAGCAGATGCGTGGCGGACACCGCCCGGCAGGCCCGCCAGATCCGCAGGGTATTGGCCGGAGCCAGGAACTGCCATCGCCCCGTCGGCAGCCCCGGACGAAGGGAATACCCGGCATCCGTCGGGTCGTTGTCGGCCGAACACAGACAGGTCAGCCCGTGATGCTTCGCCAGATGCCGGTTGAACTGGGCGATGCCCTTCTGCCCGCCAAAGCGGTCCGGATGCACCTGATACCAAACCACGCTGAGGATCTCCGCCATCTGATCAATCGATTGATCGCCCGTCCCGGCCACCTGCCGCAAGCCCGGGTCAGAAACCCTGCTTCACAAGCCCCGCAACGACCTTGTCGATGGGCAGGGTGACACTGTCGGGCGAGAACGCATCCCAGCCGATCAGGCGGAACGTCTCCGTCTCGCCCGTCGCCCGGTAGACCTCCAACTGCCGATCGTCAAACGCAAAGGGCACCTCCCGCAACGGCACCCGTATCGGCTCCAACGCCCGTGCCTCGTAATAGATCGACAGGATCTGATGGTCAGGGTTGAAGGCCGAACGCTGGTAGAAGTCGGTCGTATAGATATGCCGGCCCACCTCCACCGACAAACCCATCTCCTCAAGGAACTCCCGCCGCAGGCAGTCGCGCGTGCCCTCGCCGAACTCCAGGCCCCCGCCGGGGAATTTCGTGTACCGGCCACCCCGGATGAATTCATCGCTGACGAGCACCCGGCGCGACTCGTCCACCAGGATGCCGTAAACCCGTACGCTGATCATGACGAATGCATTCGTGGGACCATCGGCCCCGGTGATGGAACGCCGGCAACCGACAGCCCGACCTCGCCGCTGAAGACGAAGGCCGCGGGACCGACCAGCCAGATATCCTCGAAGACGCCCTCCCCCTTCTTGTCGAACGACACCAGAAGGCGGCCCCCGGGCGTGTGGACCTCCACCTGCCGACGACTCGTGCCCTCACCGGCCGCCACCAGCGCGGCGGCCGTCACGCCCGTCCCGCAACTCATCGTCTCCGCCTCCACGCCCCGCTCGAAGGTCCGTACGGCCAACTGATCCGCTCCCCTGCGCTCGACGAAGTTGACATTCACCCCCTCGCGCCCGAAGCGCGCCGAATGCCGGATGGCGCGCCCCTCCCGCTCCACGTCCACCGCCTCCAACCCCGACGTGAATCGGATGTAATGCGGCGATCCCGTGTCCACCAGGAAGTCGGCCCCCGTCGCCTCCACCTGCCCGACATCCGCCATCCGCAGCCGGACGGTGCCGTCGGCCTCGCGCAGGGCTTCGTGCGGACCGTCCGGCGCAAGGAAACGGTAGCGTTCATCCCCGATGCCCAGCGCATGGGCGAAGGCGACGATGCAACGGGCACCATTGCCGCACATGCTGCCCGGCCGGCCGTCGGCATTCCAATAGCGCATCGCGAAGTCGTGCCCCGGCGCGTCCGACAACACCATCAGCCCGTCGGCTCCGATGCCGAAACGACGGTGGCAGAGACGGGCGACCGTCGCCTCCGCCAACGCAGGGAACAGCCCGCCCCGCCCGTCGACGACGATGAAGTCGTTGCCGCAGCCATGGTACTTGTGGAATCGGATCGTCATGCCGGACGGGGTTCGGGAAGGCGAAAATAACGCATCCCGGGAAGAACAGCCTTCAGGAACGGCCGGCAAGGATGCCCAGGGCGGTGCGGATCAGCCGGTCGACCGCTGCTGCGCCATCCGCCGAAAACCTGCCGTCCACCCGGTTGGCGACGATCGCGCTGAGCGAGACCGTGCGATGCCCCAACAGCTGCCCGAGCCCGTACAGCGCAGAAGTCTCCATCTCATAGTTCGTGATACGCAGATCGCCATACCTGAAACTCCCCAGCCGGTCGTTCAACCCCGGCTGCCGGAGCGGGAGCCGCAGGACCCGCCCCTGCGGTCCGTAGAAACCCGGACAGGTGACCGTCATCCCCATCGCGAAGCCCGAAGTGAAATGCTTCAGCAGTCCCGGACTGCCGCCCTTCACAAAGGGCGGGGGGAAAGGGCCCTCCAACAGCGTATGCCGCTGGAAGGCCTGCCGGACCAGCACCTCCTCGTCGTTAGGCACATGCGCGTAGAACTGCATCAGGTTGTCGATGCCGATGCCGTGCGTCGAGGCCACGAAGCTGTCGACCGGCACATCGGCCTGCAGGGAACCCGAAGTGCCGATGCGGATGATGTCGAGCTGCCGCAGCCGCTCCCGGGGCGCCCGCCGCACCGGGTCGATGTTGGCGACGGCGTCCAACTCGTTCAGCACGATGTCGATGTTGTCCGTGCCTATGCCGGTCGACAACACCGTGATCCGCCGACCCGACAGCTGGCCCGTATGCGTCACGAACTCACGGTGCTGCCGACGCAATTCCACCGTGTCGAAATACCGACTGACCTGGGCCACCCGGTCAGGGTCCCCCACCGTGATCACCGTGTCCGCCAATTCCTCCGGCCGCAGGTCCAGATGATATACCGCACCCCTTTCGTTCAGGATCAGCTCGGAGGCCGCCATGGGCCGTTGGTTCGTAGGTGTATGCATGTTCGGTCCGCACCGGTCCCGCCGGCGTTTTTTACGTATTCTGCACCGAAAGTAGTACATTTGCAGCCCCTGCCGACGGGTCGGTGACCCGTCACCCGGAACATGGTACCGTGGCCGAGGGGCTAGGCAGAGGTCTGCAAAACCTCGTACAGCAGTTCGAATCTGCTCGGTACCTCAGAGCGAAGGATGGCCTTCGCTCTTTTTTCATACCGCCCACCTATGTCCCGATACTCCCCGTGGCTGGCCCTCGCCGCCCTCGCCACCCTGGCCCTGTCCTGCTGGCTGCCCTGGACCTGGCACGCCGACCTGGGCATGCATTTCACCGGCTTCCGCTCCGAACGCAACATCTACGGCAGACCCGGCAAACTCCTCCTCATCCTGGCCACCCTCACCGCCGCCGCCGCGTGGATACCACGCGTCTGGGCCAAACGCGCCGCCCTCCTCCTGGCTGCCCTCAACACGGCATACGCCGTCAAGACCTACCTCGTCTTCAGCGCCTGCTACCTCGGCTATTGCCCGGAAAGGAAGGCCGGCCTCTTCCTCATGCTCGCCGCCATCGCGGCCCTCCTCCTGGCATCCCTGTTCCCCCATGGCCGGCCCGTCAGGTCCGCACCCTCCACCGACACCCCCGGCTAGTCCCGCTGCGAAGCCTTCGCCCAGGTATCCTTCAAGGTCACCGTCCGGTTGAAAACAGGCATGCCGGGCTTCGACAGCCTTGTATCCAAGGTGAAATAGCCTTTTCGAAGGAATTGATAATGAGCGCCTTCCGCGGTATCGGTCAGGGAAGCTTCCATGAGCGCTTCGCCAACCACCTGCAGGGAGTCCGGGTTGAGGAAGGTCCTGAAGTCACCCTCCGCAGAAGGGTTCTCCACCCGGAAAAGGCGGTCGTAGAGCCTGACTTCCGCGGGGAGCGCCGTCGCCGCATCCACCCAGTGGATGGTGCCCTTCACGTTCACCCCCGACGTGTCATGGCCGCTCCGACTCTCCGGGATATGGGTGCAGCGGATCTCTGTCACCCGGCCGTCCGCATCCTTCGAAAAGCCCTCGCAATGCACGATATAGGCGTTCTTGAGTCGTACCCGGGCACCCGGCGCCAGCCGGAACCATTTCTTGGCGGGCACCTCCATGAAGTCCTCGCGATCGATCCACAACACCCGCCCGAAAGGCAGTCGACGGGTGCCGCCCTGGTCCGGCGCCTCGGGGTTGTTCTCCGCCTCCATCTCCTCCCGGTGGCCCTCGGGCAGGTCGGTGATCACCAGCCGGACAGGGTCGAGGACGACCATCCGCCGTTCAGCGATGCGGTTCAGGTCCTCCCGCACACAGTATTCCAACAGCCCGACATCAATGATGTTCTCCCGGCGCTGGACACCGATGCGGTCGCAGAAGTTCCGGATCGAAAGGGGGGTGCAACCGCGCCGGCGCAGGCCCGAGAGGGTCGGCATCCGCGGGTCGTCCCACCCGTCGACATGCCCCTCCTGCACCAGCTGCAGTAGTTTGCGCTTGCTCATCACCGTGTAGGTCATGTTGAGCCTCGCGAACTCGTACTGCCTCGAAGGATGGATGCCGAGCTGCCGGATGTACCATTCGTAAAGGGGGCGGTGCACCTCGAACTCGAGGGTACAGACGGAATGGGTGATGCCTTCGATGGCGTCCGACTGCCCATGGGCGAAGTCGTACATCGGGTAGATGCACCAGCTGTCGCCGGTACGGTGGTGGGCCACATGCCGGATGCGGTACATCACCGGGTCGCGCAGGTGCATGTTGGAAGAGGCCATGTCGATGCGCGCGCGCAGGACCTTCTCGCCGTCGGCAAAGCGGCCCGCCCGCATGGCACGGAACAGTTCGAGGTTCTCCTCCACGCTGCGGTTACGGAATGGACTCTCCCGGCCAGGCTCCGTAGGCGTCCCCTTCAGGGCCGCGATCTCCTCCGAACTCGAATCGTCGACGTACGCCAGTCCCTTTCGGATCAGCTCCTCGGCGAACGCGTACAACTGCCCGAAATAGTCGGAGGCATAGCATTCCCTGTCCCATGAGAAGCCCAGCCAGCGGATGTCGGCGCGGATGGACTCCACGTACTCCGCCTCCTCCGTCACCGGGTTGGTGTCGTCGAACCGCAGGTTGGTATGGCCTTGAAAACGGGCCGCCAGCCCGAAGTTGAGGCAAATGCTCTTGGCATGGCCGATATGCAGGTATCCGTTGGGCTCCGGCGGGAAGCGCGTGTGCACGACCTGCGTCCTGCCGGTTCTGAGGTCATCCTCGATGATCTCCTCGATGAAGTTGAGGCCTCTCTCTTCCGTCATCTGTGGCGCATTGGGTCGCCAAGTTACGGAAAAGGCGCTCACCGGGACCCGGCGGCTGCAGCTACGCCCGCCGTCTCCAGCACCGACAGGCTCTCGCCGATGATACGGAGGCTCTCGCCCACCTGTTCGGAGGTGATGCACAGCGGAGGCGCGAAGCGGACCTTGTCGCCATGCGTGGGCTTCGCCAGCAGCCCCCTGCGCATCATCTCGAGGCAGAGCATCCATCCGGCTTCGGGATGGGGATGGTCCACCACGATGGCATTCAACAGGCCCTTCCCCCGTACCGTCCGGATGCAGGGCGAGCCCAGCGCCTCCAAGCCCTTCCGGAACAACCGTCCCATCCGTTCGGCATTCTCCGCAAGCCCTTCCTCCACCAGCACCCTCAGCGATGCCATGCCCACCCGGCATGCCAGCGGGTTGCCCCCGTAGGTCGACCCATGTTGTCCGGGCCGGACCTGCAGCATCACCTCGTCGTCGGCCAGCACCGCACTCACCGGCATCGTCCCGCCACTCAGCGCCTTGCCCAGGATCAACAGGTCCGGACGCACCTTAGCGTGGTCGCAGCACAGCATCCGGCCTGTCCGGCACAATCCCGTCTGCACCTCGTCGGCCATCAGCAACACCCCCGCCTCCCGACAGGCAGCTGCCACGGCCGACAGGTACCCGCCATCGGGCACCACCACGCCCGCCTCGCCCTGGATGGGCTCCACGAGGAAGCCCGCCACCCGCGGGTCCGACAGCGCACGGCGAAGCGCCCCCACGTCGTCGAACGGGATGATGTCGAAGCCCGACATCAACGGACCGAAGCCGCCGTACGACGACGGGTCGGTACTCAGCGAGACGGCTGTCGTCGTGCGCCCGTGGAAGTTCCCGGCACACACGATGATCCGGGCCTCCCCGTCGGGGATGCCCTTCACGGCATAACCCCATCGGCGCGCCAGCTTGATGGCCGTCTCCACCGCCTCCACCCCCGTGTTCATGGGCAGCACCCTGTCGTACCCGAAGAGCCGCGTGACATAGGCCTCGTACTCACCCAGCCTGTCGCTGTGGAAGGCACGCGACGTCAACGTCAACAACCGCGCCTGCTCCGTCAGCGCCTCCACGATGCGCGGATGGCAGTGCCCCTGGTTGACGGCCGAATAGCCACTCAGGAAGTCGAAATACCGCAACCCGTCGACATCCCAGACATGCACGCCGCGCCCGCGCGACAGTGCCACCGGCAAGGGATGGTAGTTATGCGCACCGTGCCGCTCCTCGAGCTCGATGATGGCGCGTGTACGGTCGGAGACCTCATGGGAAGCATGCATGGCGGACGAGGGTAAAGGGTGGGGGAAGAAGGGATGCAGGAAAGGCAATGCCGTGGCAGCGCGGCCCGACGGGCCGTCGGGGCGGATGTCGGAGGCGCCGTCAGTGGTTGAGCAGGTCGAGGTTGGCGCCCAGTACGTCGGTATGGAGGGAAGTTGTCCGCATCAGAAGCCGAAGATAGCGACTATTTCCCGGATACGGGCGACAGCGATGCCTGCCTGAAGACGCGGTAGCCGTCCGCAAAGTCCAGGTCCGCCTCCGGTAGCGCCCCGCCCGCGAAGATGCCGTAGACGCTGGACCCGCTCCCGCTCATCGAGGCATACAGCGCACCCGCCCCGTAGAGCCGGTCCTTGATCGCGCCGATGACGGGAAAGGCGGCGAACACGCTGTGTTCGAAATCATTCACCAGCACACCGCGCCAGGCCTCCACCGGCCGGGACAGTATATCCGGTATCCGGACAGTAGGCACCGCCGGCTGCACGCCGGCGAAGGCCTTCGCCGTGCTCACATGGATGCCGGGATGGACCACGACGATGCCGTAGGCGCTCAGGTCGAGGGAGATGTCCCGCATCCGTTCGCCCCTGCCCTCCGCAAAACAGGGCCTGTTGCGCACGAAGAAGGGGCAATCGCTGCCCAGCTCCAGCGCCAGGCCTTCCAGCCGTTCATCGGACACCGACAGATGGAACATGTCGCGGAGCAGCTTCAGGGCCGAGACGCCGTCCGACGATCCGCCTCCCAGCCCGGCACCCGTGGGGATGGCCTTGTGCAGGTGCATGTGCACGGGCGGAAGGCCGGGGCACTCCCTGCGCAGGACCTGCCATGCCTTCACGCAGATGTTCGCTTCGGTCGGCCCCTCGACGACCCCGCCCGTCAGGGTCAGCGACACCCCGTCCGTGGCCTCGCCCTCCGCCGTCGGCGACAACTCGAGGACGTCCCGCCATCCCAACGGATGGAAGCCCGTCTCCAGGTCGTGGTAACCGTCCGCACGTCGCCGGACGATGTTGAGGCCCAGGTTGATCTTGGCGTTGGGGAAGGCGACCATCGGGCTAGGATCGGCTGCGGCCCTTGATCTCGTCGCGGATCTTGATGGCGCGGATGTAGTCCTCCTGCTCGAGCACCTGGTTCAGGAGTGTGTTGAGGTCTTCGAGCGACATCGTGGCAAGGTCCTCCGTGCCCGTCGGCTCCTTTGCCGCCGGTGTCGTCTGCCGGACCTTTTTCTTCTGCCCGCCGTCATCCTCCATCAGCATCCCGGCATTGTCCAGGATGTTCTCATATGTGTAGATGGGACAGCCGAAGCGCACGGCCAGGGCCAGCGCATCCGAGGTCCGGGAGTCGATCTCGACGGTGTCGCTCTCGTTGCTGCAGACGAGCTGCGAGTAGAAGACGCCTTCCTGGAGGTCGCAGATGATGACCTCGTGCAGTTCCACATGGAAGGCCATCATGAAGTTCTTCATGAGGTCGTGCGTCAGCGGGCGGCTGGGATGCATGCGTTCCAGGGCCACCGCAATGGCCTGCGCCTCGAAGCCGCCGATCACGATGGGCAGCTTGCGAAGGCCGTTCACCTCGCCCAGGACCACGGCATAGGAATGGGTCTGGGCGATGCTGTGAGAGAGGGCTACGATCTCCAGCTCGATTTTTTTCATAACTCCGTCTGCAAAGATACGGGAATAATGCCGGGAACGCATCGGCATGCACCCCCAGCGGTCATCCCGCCCTGAGCGCCCGGACCGCCTCGATGACCTTCGGCATCACCTCGAAGGCATCGCCTACGATGCCATAGTCGGCCGCCTTGAAGAAGGGCGCCTCCGGATCCTTGTTGACGACGACGATGACCTTGCTGCGGTTCACGCCCGCCAGGTGCTGGATGGCGCCGGAAATGCCGATCGCGAAGTACAGGTTGGGCGCTATCGCCAACCCCGTCTGCCCCACATGCTCGTGATGGGGCCGCCAATGGGCGTCCGCCACCGCCCGGCTGCAGGCCGTGGCCGCCCCCAGCAATTCCGCCAGCTCCTCGACCATGCCCCAGTGCTCGGGACCCTTCAGCCCCCGCCCGCCACTGACCACACGCTCGGCCTCACCCAAGGGTACCGTACCCGTCACCCGGCGCGTCTCCACGACCCGAACCCGGCCGGCACCCTCCGGCGCCGACATCGACACCACTTCGGCCCGCCCCTCGCCCCGCGTCAGGCCAAAGGCATTCGGCTGAACCGTCAGCACCCGGATGGGCGTGGCGATCGAAATCTCAGACTGCGCCTTGCCCGAAAAGACATTGCGACGCACCCGGAAGCCGCCTTCCGTCTCCGGCAGGGCAATGACGCCGGCCGCATAGCCGGCCCGCAGCCGCACGGCGAGCCGGGGCCCCAGCGCACGGCCGTTCAGGCTGTGCGACAGCACCACCGCCACCGCCCCGCAGGCACCCGCCGCCGCCGACACCACCACGGCATGACGCCTCGTGTCGAACACGTCGAGCCCGGCATCCGACACGTGATGCACCCGCGTCACACCATACACGCCCAGCTCCGAGAGGTCGCCCGGATGGCCGCCCAGCACCACCGCCTCCGACGCGACACCCAGCCTCGCAGCCAGCTGCGACCCGTAACACAAGGCCTCCAAGGATGATTTCCGGACAACGCCCTCCGAGACATCCACATACGTGAGTACTGACATGACCGACTTTTTTTCGTATTAGTAATCCTTCGGGGGACCGCTCAGATGATCCGCGCCTCCTCATGCAACAGCCGCACCAACTCCTCCGGCCGGTCGGCCGGCACCAGCCGAACCCCGGCCTTGGACGCCGGCAGGTCGTAGCGCACCACCTCCGAAAGGGCGGGCACGCCCGCGGGCGACAACACCCGCAAGGGCTTCGTACGCGCCGCCATGATGCCCCGCATGTTGGGGATCCTCGCCTCCGCCATGCCCTTCTGGCAGGAGACCACCAGCGGCAACGGCACCTCGCAGACCTCCTCGCCCCCCTCGATCTCGCGCGTCACCCGCGCCACTCCACCCTCGCAGTCCAGCGAAACCGCCATCCCCACCATGTCCGCATCCAGGAACTCCGCCACCATCGCTCCCACCGACGAGCCGTTCTGGTCGATCGTCTCCTTGCCCGTCAACACCAGGTCGTAGGACCCGCCACGCGCCACCTCGGCGATCATCGCAGCCGCTTGGTACGCATCCGCTGGCACGGCATCCACCCGGATCGCCTCGTCGCCCCCAAGGGCCAACGCCTTCCGCATCACCGGCTCCACCTCGACGGGCCCGACCGTCACCAAATGCACCACCGCCGCCGGATCCTTCTCCTTCATCTCGATCGCCCGAACCAACGCATACCACTCGTCGTACGGGTTGAGGATCCACTGTACCCCCTCCGAGGCGAATTTCGTGCTGTTGTCGGTGAAGGCTATTTTTGCCGTCGTGTCCGGCGTGCGGCTGATGCAGACAAGTATCCTCATGCTCCCGGTTTTATTTGGACCCCTCACTACCGGAATCCTGCATAAAGTTGTTTATGCAACCATTCCGATGACAAAATTAGCGAGTCCCCCATTCCCCGCAATCCCGAGAGGAAAAAAATATGGACAGGCTGGAGCGGTTGATGCAGTTCATCGAAAAGGACCCGGACGACGCGTTCAGCCGTCATGCCCTCGCCCTCGAATGGGTCAAGCGGGGCGATGACGCCGCGGCCCGGACCGCCTTCGAAGCGCTGCTGCAACGCTGTCCCGGCCAGGTGGGCACCTACTACCATTACGGTCGCCTCCTGGAGCGGGCCGGGGAAGCCCGACCGGCCCTGGACGCCTACCGGGAGGGCCTCCGCCGCGCCCTCGAAGCGGGCGATGCCCATGCGGCGGCCGAGCTGCGGACCGCCGCAGAAGCCCTGGAGGACTGAAACCGCCCACATGCCGAGCGACGACATGTCCATGCCCGAAACACCACACCCTGCCGACCTCAGGGCCCGCTTCGAGGCGTACGTCCGTGCCGAGGACCTCTTCACCCGCCAGGACGCGCTCCTGCTCGCCGTCAGTGGCGGCCTCGACTCCGTCGTTCTGCTCGACCTGGTGCATCGCTCCGGTTTCGCATACCAGGTGGCGCATGCCAACTTCGGACTGCGCGGCGCGGAGAGCGACCGCGACGAAAGACGGGTCCGCGACCTCGCCCTGCGGTACGGCGCCACCCTGCATGTCAAACGCTTCGACACGGCCGCCCAAGCCGCCGCCAGGCAGGCATCCGTGCAGGAGACCGCCCGCGAACTCCGCTACGCCTGGTTCGGGGAACTCCTCGCCACCCTGCCCATCCCCCGCAGGGGCGGCAGGCCCCGGACCGTCACCGCCCACCACCTCGACGACAACATCGAGACCATGCTCTTCCACCTGTTCCGGGGAACGGGCATCGCAGGCCTCCGGGGCATGCTTTCCGCCGGACCGCTGGCGGCACACCCCCTGCTGTTCGCCACCCGCGCATCCCTCGAAGCCCACGCCAAAGCCCAAGGCCTCGAATGGGTCGACGACAGCTCGAATGCACGTGACGACTACGACCGCAACTTCATACGCCTCCGCGTCCTGCCGCTCCTGGAAGAACGCTTCCCCCGTGTCCGACAGACCCTGGCCGACAACCTGGAACGCTTCCGCGAGGCGGAGGTGCTGCACGACATCGCCACCGCCCAATGGCGGAAACGCCTCTTGCAGCCCCAGCCCGACGGCAGCCTCCGCCTGCCCGTCGAAGGACTGCGCCGGGCACCCGCCAGACGCAGCCTCCTGCGCGACATCCTCGTCGAATACGGCTTCAGTGCCCGGCAGACCGACGAAGTCCTCCGCCTATTGGATGCCGAGACCGGCAGATACGTAGCGTCCGCCACACACCGCGTCCTGCGCGACCGCGCCTGGCTGTCCATCTCGCGGTCCCGGAAGCCCGACACTTCGGTACATCTCGCCGACCCCGACGTCGACACCCTCGAACTGCCCACGGGGGTCCTGTCCATCCACCGGTCTCCATCGCCCCCCGGCTCGATCCGCGACGAAGGACCCTGCTGCGTCCACCTCGACGCCCGAGACATCCGCTACCCGCTGCTCGTACGTCGCTGGAGGCCCGGCGACCACATGTACCCCCTCGGCATGCGCAAGATGAAGAAGGTGGCCCGCATCCTGATCGACCAGCGCGTCCCCCGCGACCGCAAGGATACCATCTGGGTGGTGGAGTCCGACAGGCGCATCCTCTGGCTGATCGGCATCCGGATCGACGACCGCTTCCGGGTCAGCGCCTCCACCCGAGCGATGCTCACCTTGTGCTGGTCGCCGGCGACCTGATCCGTCCCTCCCGCTTCAGCCCGGGAGCATCTGCGCCAGGAAGCGCGCCGCAAGGTCGATGCCGGCGAAGGCCCTGGCCGCCGCCAGGGTATAGACGATCCCGAAGACGGCGCCCCAGAAATGCGCGTTATGCCCGATGTTGTCGCCACCGCGGCGGGCGAGGTGGTAGGAGAGGGCCAGGTACAGGAAGCCGAAGACCCAGCCGGGGATGTCGATAGGAAAGAAAAAAAAGCGGATGGGCATCGTCGGCACGATGGTGATGGCCGAATAGATGACCGCCGAGACGGCCCCCGACGCGCCCAACGCCCGGTAGCCGGGGTTGTGCCGGTGCAGGAAATAGTCGGGCAGGCAGGAGAACACCAGCGAGAGGCCGTACAGGAGTGCGAAAAGTCCCCGCCCCCGCCCGTCGAACAGCGACGGCAGCAACACCTCCTCCAGCACCCCGCCGAAGGAGTACAGCGAGACCATGTTGAAGAGCAGGTGCATGAAGTCGGCATGCACCAGCCCGCCCGTCACGAACCGGTAGTGCTGGCCCCTCTTGGCGGCCATGTAGGGCCAGAACAGCATCCCGTCGCGTAGCTCTTCCCGGCTGAAGGCCAGGTAGGAGAGGAGGGCCGTGGAGAGGATGATCGTCAGGGTGATGCTCATGCCGGGGCGTTGTGCCGGCCGCCATCGGCGGTCAGCGGTGGTGGTACTTCTCGCGGCGGAGGAGGGTACAGGCCCGGTACAGCTGCTCCGCCAGGATCAGCCGCACCAGCTGGTGGGGAAAGGTCAGCCGCGACAGGCTCCACACCGTGTCCGCCCGCCCCAGCACCGAGGCGTCGAGCCCGAAGGCCCCGCCGATCACGAAGACGACCCTTTTCGTGGCGTCGGCTGCCCGCGCGCCGAGGAAGGCGGCCAGACCCTCCGAATCCAGCTGCGGACCGCGTTCGTCAAGCGCCACCAGGTGGTCCTCCGGCCGCACCCAGTCGAGGATCGTGCGCGCCTCCGCCACCCGCAGGTCGGCCTCGCTCAACATCCCCGCGTGCTTCGGCACCGGGATGATGTGCCATTCCAGCGGGAAATAGTGCCGCAGCCTTCCCGTGAAGTCTTCGACACCCTCCCTGACGTACGGCTCATGCCGCTTGCCGACGGCCCATACTTGCAGTCTCATCCGCCCATCTTTGCCGCAAGGTACGCCACAGTCCGCCAACCGCACCCTCCGCCCCGACCCGCGTCCGCCCGGAATTCCGTACTTTCCCCCCAAACCCCAGCCCCCCATGTTGCGGACCGCTGCAATGCTCCTCCTCATCCTCCTCGCCTCGGACCTCAAGGCACAGCCACTCCCCGCCATCGCCGAGAAGACGCGCGGCATGCGACGCATGGACGGCTACCTGCCGCTCTACTGGGACTCCACCCAGGGCAGGCTCTGGATGGAGTACGACGGTCGTGACGCCGAATTCCTGTACGTCACCTCCCTGCCCGCCGGACTGGGCTCCAACGACGTAGGCCTCGACCGGGGACTGCTCGGCGGCAGTCGCATCGTCAAACTCGACCGCATCGGACGGAAGCTGCTGCTCGTACAGCCCAACTACGCCTACCGGGCCCTCAGCACCGATCCCAACGAGCGCCGGGCGGTGGAACAGTCCTTCGCCCGCTCCGTCCTCTGGGGATTCCCCGTCGAAGCCGAAACCGGCGGCCGCTGCCTGGTGGACCTCACCGACTTCCTCACCCGCGATGCCATGCAGGCCGCCAACCGCATCCGAAGGTCGCAGCAGGGCAGCTATGCGCCCGACAGGACCCGTTCCGCCATCCACATGCCCGCCACCCGCAATTTCCCCCTCAACACAGAGATGGAGGCCGTCGTCACCCTCGTCAACACCGACGGTACGACGGGCGCCTTCCTCAACGCCGTCACCCCCTCTCCCGAGGCCGTCACCCTCCGGATGCACCATTCCTTCGTCAGGCTCCCCGACAACGGCTACCGGCCCCGGACCCTCGACCCGAGGTCGGGCTTCAACGACATCTCGTACTTCGACTACGCCACGCCCGTCGCAGAACCCATCGAGAAACGCCTCGCCGTCAGGCACCGACTCCGGAAGAAAGACCCCGCCCAGCCCTTCGGCGACCCCGTGGAGCCCATCGTCTACTGGCTCGACAACGGCACGCCCGAACCCATCCGGACGGCACTCCTCACCGGTGCCCGATGGTGGAACCAGGCCTTCGAGGCCGCCGGCTACCGCAACGCCTTCCAGGTGCGCATCCTCCCCGACACGGCCGACCCGATGGATATCCGCTACAACATGATCAACTGGGTGCACCGCTCCACACGCGGCTGGAGCTACGGCGCCTCCGTCGTCGACCCCCGCACCGGAGAGATCATCAAGGGCCAGGTGACCCTCGGCTCCCTCCGCGTGCGGCAGGACTACCTCATCGCCCAAGGGCTCCTGTCGCCCTTCGACAAGGGCCTTCCCCCCGACGACCCCATGCTCGCGATGTCGCTGGAACGCCTCGAACAGCTCGCCGCCCACGAGGTGGGACACACCCTCGGCCTCATGCACAACTACGCCTCCAGCGTCAACGACAGGGCCAGCGTCATGGACTATCCCCACCCCCTTGTCAGGATCGGCGCCGACGGCAACATCGACCTCTCGAAGGCCTATGGCAAGGGCATCGGCGACTGGGACAGGCTGGCCATCCGCTGGGGATATGCCGACATCCCCGCCGGCAAGGGGGAAGCCGACACCCTCGAGGCCATCCTGCACGAAGGCCTCGCCAAGGGGATGCTGTTCATCAGCGACAGGGACGCCCGCGCCCCCGGCGGCGCACACCCGGCGGCACACCTGTGGGACAATGGCAGGGACCCCGTCGGAGAACTCGCCGAGGTCATGAGGGTCCGCAGGAAGGCGCTCGACCGCTTCGGATGGAACAGCATACGCCCCGGCATGCCCGCCGCCATGCTCGAAGACGTACTCGTGCCCGTCTACCTCTTTCACCGCTACCAACTCGAGGCCGCCACCAAACTCGTCGGCGGCAACGACTACGCCTACGCCCTGCGCGGCGACGGGCAGCCGCAACTCCGCATCCTCCCCCGCAGCGACCAACTGCGCGCCCTCGACGCCGTCCTCTCCACCCTCTCCCCGGAAGCCCTCGCCGTGCCCGACCGCATCGCCGACCTCATCCCCCCCAGACCCGCCAACTACGACTACGACAGGGAACTCTTCCGCCGTCGCTCCGGACTCGGCTTCGACGCCCTCACCCCCGCAGAAGCCGCCGCCGACCTGCCCCTCTCGCTCCTCTTCCACCCCGAACGACTCAGCCGCATGGCCCAGCAGGAACCACGCGGCGGCCTCGGCGTCCAAGAGATGTGCGACCGGATCGTCAACGCCACCTGGAAGGCCCCCCGACGCAACGGCATGCAACGCCTCGTCCAGCAGCAGACCGAACAGATCGTCCTCACCTACCTGCTCGCCGCCTCGGTCGATGACCAACTGTCCTTCGCAGCCCGCTCGGCCGTGACCCTAACGCTCGCAAGGGTCAGGGACATGGTCGCAAAGGCATCCCCCTCCTCAACCGACCCGTCATACGCCGCCCACCTGCGCCTTGCCATGGAACGGATGAAAACACCAGAGAAGGCCCGGCCCACCCAGCACCTGCCCGCCCCGCCCGGCGCCCCCATCGGCTGCTGGTGAGGCCGGCCCCCTGCTTTCACATATTTTTCACGCATGGAGCCGTGCACGACAGGCCGGTGACGCATCTTCTCCGTACATTCATCACAACCCCAGCAACATGCGACAACACATCCAGGCCATCCTCGTCTCGGTCAGCATCCTCGCCACCGCCCTCATCCTCGCCGGCGCCTACAAGTACAAGTACCGCTCCGCCGAAGGGATATCCGTCGTAGGCCTCGCAGAAGTCGACTTCACCAGCGACCTCATCGTCTGGCAGGGCAGCTTCGAACGCAAGAACCCCGACATCCGCGACGCCTACGCCAGCCTCAAGCGCGACGAACAGGCCATCCGCACCTACCTCCGCGAAAAGGGCATCCCCGACACCGCCATCGTCTTCTCCGCCGTCAGCCTCAACAAGGAGTTCGACCAGCAATACGACACCAAGGGCAACTCCCGCTCCGAATTCTCCGGCTACCGCCTCTCGCAGCAGGTCAAGATACAGTCCATGGACATCAACCGCGTCGAGGCCGTCTCCCGCGAAGTGACCGAACTCATCGAACGCGGCATCGAATTCACCTCCCAAGAGCCCATGTACTTCTACACCCGCCTCGCCTCCATCAAGATGGACCTGCTCGCCAAGGCCTCCGAGGACGCCAAGAACCGCGCCGAGACCATCGCCAAAAGCGTCGGGAGCCGCATCGACCGCCTCAACAAGGCCAACATGGGCGTCTTCCAGATCACCGGCAAGAACAGCGACGAGGACTACAGCTACGGCGGCGTCTTCAACACGCGCGACAAATACAAGACCGCCAGCATCACCATCCGCATGGACTACCGCCTCAAATGACCCCCGACCCCGCTACCCCCGGTCGGTATTCTGCCGGCCGGGGCGTACTTTTGCCCAAACGACCCATATGTCCGAGACCGTCCTCGAACTCACCCATGCCGACATCTTCCAGGGTGCCTCCCTCATCCTCCAGGATGTCAACGTGAAGGTCGCCCGCAGCGAGTTCGTGTACCTGGTCGGACGGACCGGCTCGGGCAAGTCCAGCCTGCTCAAGACCCTCTACGGCGAACTGCCCCTGCGCAAGGGCCAGGGAAGGGTCGTAGACGTCAACCTCACGCAACTCGACTGGAAACGGGTACCCCTGCTCCGCCGAAAGCTCGGCATCGTCTTCCAGGACTTCCAGCTCCTCACAGACCGCAACGTGGAGGAAAACCTCAGATTCGTCCTCGAAGCCACCGGGTGGGACAACCCCAAACTCATGGACGAGAAGATCGCCTACGTGCTCGAAAAGGTCGGACTCAAGACCAAGGGCTTCAAGTATCCCTTCGAACTCTCCGGCGGCGAACAGCAGCGGATCGACATCGCCAGGGCACTCCTCAACGCCCCCAAGCTCATCCTGGCCGACGAACCCACCGGCAACCTCGACCCCGAGACCTCCGCCGAGATCATGCAGCTCCTGTTCCAGATCTGCCGCGACTACGGCACCGCCATCGTCATGGCCACGCACGACTACAACGTCATCGAGAAGTTCCCCGCACGTACCATCAAGACCGAGGGCGGCCGGGTCATCGACCATGCGACCATATCCATGAGATGAGCCGCTCCGCATGCCCCGCATCGGAGTAGCGACGGGCCAGTAACGCCTCTCGCCCCGCAACATCCCCTTCACAGAACCGCGTGCGGAACAGCACGGACACCTCCCGCCGGAAACCCTCGCCACCCCCGGTGACACGGCAGGCCGTATCCAGGCCCGTGCCGCGCACCATCCGCGCGTCGGCCACCACGTGACGGCCCGCGAACACGGCGTTCAGCAGCTTGAACTTCACCCCCGTCTCCGAGAAGGAGGGCAGCACGTGCACCTGCGCCCGCCGCACCAGGTCGTCGAGCTCCCGGGCAGAAGGATCCTCCACCATGCAGGTATGCGGCCGGCTGTGGGCCAACCGCTTCAGGGCCGCCGACGGGCGCTTGCCCGCCACCACGAAGGGCAGCTCGATCCGGCCGAAGACCTCCTTCAACAGCCAGCGGGCCGCCTGCTCGTTCTCCGGTACCGATAGGTTGCCGTGGTACAGGCAGAAAGTGCCCTCGCCCGCCTGGCACGACACGCGGCCACGCCCGGTGAAGGCCGGCAGGTGGCGGGCATCGACCCCGGGCGCGAAGGCCCGGAAACGATCCGCCTCCCCCTCCGTGAGGGTCAGGAAGACGGCCCTCCCCGCCAATCCCCGCTCGTAGGGCCGCAACAGTCCGCCCTCCAGCGCATACAGGAAACGGCGCACCCCGAAACCCGCCTGGCGCGACAGCATCGCGTAGTACTCGTGCTCCAGATTGTGCAGCCGCACGAAGCAGCGGCGGCCCGCCAGCAGGCCCGTATGCAACGGATGGGTCGTATGGATGCCTTCGAAGAGCACCGGGTCGTCGTCAGCCGCCAGCCGCTCGGCCAAGGCCGGGCTTGAACGGGAGGCCACGATGTAGGGCAACTTCAGCGAAAGCCCCTTGTGCCCCTCGTTCCGGGGATAGTAATGGACCGCCCGGCACCAGCGGTCCAGCTCGGGCTGCCGCCCACGGCCGTAATCGTAACAGTGCAGGGTGACGGCGACACCCGCCTGCGACAGGGCCACGACCTTGTGGTACATCTCACAGGCCCCGCCGTAGTCGGCAGGGTAGGGGACGTCGAGGCAGACAATGTGCAGATGTCGGTCCGGATTCATCGCGGTTCGAGGATCGCCAGGAGGACCATCTCCTCCGTCTGCCAGCGGTAGGCTTCGGCGGCCGGTCGGCAGGCCTCCTGCATCGACTTATGCAAAACCTGATTCCGGATGATTTTGTTCAGCGCGGCGGCGATGTCGTCAGGCCCCTGCCGGGCGAGCAGCAACGCCACGGGATACCGGTCGACCACCGCCCGGTACTCCGGGTAGTCGCTGCACAGCTGCGGGACACCGGCGTGGATGAAGTCGAAGAACCGGTTGGCCAGCGACCAACGGTTCTGCAACACCCCGTCCTCGAAGAGACTGATGCCGACCCGGGCCATGGGCGTGACCTTCGCCAGCGCTTCGGGAGGGAGCACCCCCCGGAACAACACCTTCCCCTCGAGCCCGTGCTGCCGCACCAGCGCCTTCGCCCGCTCCAGGAAGTTGCCCTGGCCGTAGATGTGCAGCGGCAGGTCGACACCCGCCATGGCCGGGATGAGCTGCTCGAAGCAGCGGCCCTCGTTGACCGCCCCCTGGTAGAGGATGAAGTCGCCCGGCACGACCCCGACCGACCGGTCCCGCAGCGGCGGGATGTTGCGCACGACCGCATACGATACGCCGTACCGCGCCCGGTAATGTGCGGCGATCGAGGCGCTCACCGTGCAGCCCGTCGGGAAACGCGGCACCATCCGTGCCTCCACGAACCGCCAGACGGCGCGGGTGAAGGGCCGGTCGCGCAACTCCCGCATCTCGCAGAACAACTCGTGCGCGTCCAGCAGGCGGCGCCGGCCCCGGACGACCGAGCTCAGCCAGACGGCCAGCACCGTGTCGAGGTCCACCGCCCAGTAGAGGTCCGCCCGCATCGTCACCAGCCGGAGGAACAGCCGCAGGTTGTGCTCCGCGTAAAAGAGCGGACCCGCCTCGAAGACACCGCCCAGCCGCCGCTGCCCGTAGGGCTCCGTCCCCAGGACGGCCGATCCCGGCCGGCGACGCCCGACGATCGTCACCGCATGGCCGGCCGCTGCCAGACTCCGGCAGATGCGGATCATCCGCTGGTCGTAGCTCAGGTCGTTGGTCACGGCGATCACGATCCGCATCGGGCAGGCCTCCGACCCCAAGGTATCGAATCCCACGCTTCCCCACACCCGACACCCGTTTGGCGCAATGGCCGAAAAGGACTACTTTCGAAGACAAATCCCCGGCACACATGGAAACGGCTCAACAGGGCGCCACGCCGACAAGGCCCACCCTCCTCACGGTCATCTGCATCCTCACCTTCATCGGCAGCGGTTGGAGCATCATCAGCAACCTCAACGCCTACCGACATGCCGGCCTGTCCTCGGAGGCCGTCTCCACCGTGCTCGACTCCGCACAGACACAGATCCGCAAGGACCTGTCCGACAACCCCGGCGCCGACATCGCCGACAAGATGCTCTCCGGCGCCCGCGAAATGGCCGACCCCTTCAAGATCCGCAAGAACGCCCTCTATGGTCTCGTCGCCTCCATGCTGACCCTCGGCGGCGCCTTCCTGATGTTCCAACTCCGCAAACCCGGCTTCTGGATCTATCTCCTCGGCACTGGCATCGCCGTGGCCGCCCCCTTCGTCGTCTTCGGGTCGGACAACATCGTCGGCATCATCATGGGATCTGGCTCCGGCCTCGTCGGCCTCGTCTTCTGCGTGCTCTACGCCGTCAACCTCAAACACATGCGCTGACGGCCCCCCCGATCGGCCCCGGCTCACCCGGCACCTGCCCCGGGTTTTTTTCGTTGGAATTTCCGTACCTTCGCGCCGTCAAAGACCATTGACGTAATACGGATGCAAAAAAACTGAGATGTCCACCATCACGACCGAAAAGAAGTCCGCCATCTTCGCCGAATTCGGCGGCAACGCGGCCAATACAGGCTCCATCGAGGGCCAGATCGCCCTCCTGACAGAACGGATCAACCACGTCTCCAAGCACCTCCAGCAGAACAAGAAGGACTTCGCGACCCACCGCGGCCTCATGGCCATGGTCGGCCGCCGCAAGAGGCTGCTCACCTACCTCAGCAAACACAACATCACCGGCTACCGCGCCCTCCTCGAGAAGCTCGGCCTCCGCAAATGACGCCCCCATTCCCGACGTCGGACCCAACTGCAAAGTTGGGCTTTCGACTATGGGCACATCCCTAAACACAAAGCCATGCTCCAACAACCCATCCAGTCCAAGATAGACCTCGGCGACGGCCGCATCATCTCGCTCGAGACCGGACGCCTCGCCCGACAGGCCGACGGCTCCGTGACCGTCAGCCAGGGCAAGTGCATGCTCCTGGCGACCGTCTGCGCCAACCGCGAACCCAAGGAAGGACAGGACTTCTTCCCCCTCTCGGTCGACTACATGGAGAAATTCTCCTCCGCCGGCCGCATCCCCGGATCCTTCTTCAAGCGCGAAGGCCGCCTGAGCGACTCCGAGATCCTCACCAGCCGACTCGTCGACAGGGCCCTGCGACCCCTCTTCCCCGAAGACTACCTCTGCGACGTCCAGGTCATCATCACCCTCGTCTCCTCCGACCCCGAGGTGATGCCCGACGCCCTGGCCTGCCTGGCCGCCTCGGCCGCCCTCGCCGTGTCCGACATACCCATCAAGGAGATCATCTCCGAAGTGCGCGTCGCCCGCGTCGACGGACGCTTCATCGTCAACCCGACCCGCAGCGAACTCGCAACCTCCGACATGGACTTCATGGTCGGCGCCACCGCCAAGAACCTCATGATGGTCGAAGGCGAGGCCCGGCAGTGCAGCGAGGAAGACTTCGTCCGCGCCCTCGAAGTGGGCCATGAAGCCGTCCGAGCACAGATCCGCGCGCAGGAGGAACTCCGCGCCCAGGTCGGCGTCTCCGCCAAGCGCGACTACCCCAAACCCCTCCAGAAGGAAGAAATCCGCGATAAGGTCAACGCCCTCGCCAACGACGGCATCCTCCGCATCGCCCGCTCCGCCAGCAACAAGAACGCCCGCACCGAAGCCTTCGACACCCTCAAGAAGGAGGTCGTGGCCGCCCTCGGCGACACGCCCGACCCCGTTGACGTCAAACTGGCCAAGAAATACTTCGAAGACCTCAAATGGGAACTCGTGCGGGACGTCATCGTCGACGACCGCACCCGCCTCGACGGCCGCCGCCTCGACGAGGTCAGACCCCTCAACATGGAGGTCGATGTGCTGCCCTCACCCCACGGTGTCGCCCTCTTCACCCGCGGTGAGACCCAGTCGCTCACCACCGTCACCTTCGGCACCCCCCTCGACGAACTCCTCGTCGAAAGTGCCGCCAAGTCAGACTACACCAAGTTCTACCTTCACTACAACTTCCCGCCCTACTCCACCGGCGAGGTCAAATTCCTCCGCGGCCCCGGGCGCCGGGAAGTGGGCCACGGCAACCTCGCCCTCCGCTCCCTTCGCCAGATGATGCCGGGCAACGACTATGCCTACACCGTCCGCGTCGTGAGCGACATCCTCGAGTCCAACGGCTCCTCCTCCATGGCCACCGTCTGCGCCGGATCCCTGGCACTGATGGACGCCGGCGTGCCCATCCCACACCATGTCGGTGGCGTCGCCATGGGACTCATCACCCGCGCCGACGGCAAATACGCCATCCTCACCGATATCCTCGGCGATGAAGACCACCTGGGCGACATGGACTTCAAAGTCACCGGCACCCGCCAGGGCATCTGCGGCATCCAGATGGACATCAAGATCGACGGACTCAGCATGGACACCATGCGAGAAGCCCTCGAACAGGCCCGCAAAGGCCGGCTCCATATCCTGGACGCCATGTACGAATGCATCCCCGCCCACCGCGAAGAAGTCAAGCCCCATGCCCCCCGCATGGTCAAACTCTTCATCGACAAGGAATTCATCGGCGCCGTCATCGGCCCGCAAGGCAAGATCATCCAGGAGATCCAACGCGAAACCGGCACCACCATCAATATCGAAGAGGTCGGCAACCAGGGCGAAGTCAGCATCTTCAGCACCGCCAAGGAAGGCATCGACAAGGCCGTCGCCTGGATCAAAGGCATCACCGCCATGCCCGAAGAAGGCGAGGAATACGAGGCCACCGTCAAATCCATCATGCCCTATGGCGCCTTCGTCGAGTTCCTCCCCGGCAAACAAGGCCTCCTCCATATCAGCGAGGTCAGCTGGAAACGCCTCGAAAACCTCGACGGTGTCCTCAAGGAAGGTGACTCCGTCAAAGTCAAACTCATCGGCGTCGACCCCAAGACCGGCAAGTTCAAACTCAGCCGCAAAGCCCTCATGCCCAAGCCCGACTTCATCAAGGACGGCCCCAGGGAAGGCGGCCCCAGGGAAGGCGGCGGACGCGACTTCGGCAGGGATGGCGGACCCAGGCCACCCCGGCGGGACAATAACCAGTAAACCATCACCCATCCGCCTTCGGGCGGATGTTTTTTTTATGGCACACACCCACCTCCGCGCCCGCATCGCCGAAACAGACCCGGCCCGCATCGACCTCCTCATCGGACACCTCGCCCAGGCCGGATTCGAAGGCTTCCAGGTCGACGACCAAGGCCTCGACGCCTACATCCCCACCCCCGACCCACAGGTCGACCAATGGCGGATCGCCCTCCATGCCCTAGACATCGAACCCGTACTCCTCGAAGCCGTCGAAGAACGCAACTGGAATGCGGAATGGGAATCATCCTTCCAACCCGTACGGATCCCCGGCCGGCTCTCCGTCAGGGCCGCCTTCCACCCACCCGTCGACGACGGCGGCATAGCCCTCGTCATCACCCCGAAGATGAGCTTCGGCACCGGCCATCACGACACCACCGTGCTCATGATGGAAGACATCCTCGACACCCACATGGAAGGGATGTCCGTCCTCGACTTCGGCACCGGCACCGCCATCCTCGCCATCCTCGCCGAAAAACGCGGCGCCGCCCGCATCCTCGCCCTCGACAACGACCCCTGGTGCATCACCAACGCCGACGAGAACCGGCAGGCCAACGACTGCCGACACATCGAAACCCGCCTCGCCGACGCCATCCCCACTGACGAAACCTTCGATATCGTCCTCGCCAACATCAACCGCAATGTCATCCTCCAGCAGGCCCACGCCTTCCGGCAGGTCCTGAAACCCGGCGGCCGACTCCTCCTCAGCGGACTCCTGGCCGAAGACCTGCCAGACATCCGAAACACCTTCACCCCCCCGACCTTCGCGGAAGCCTCCCACGCCATCCGGAACCGCTGGGCCAGGATCGGCTTCCTATGCAATACTGAATAGCCCGGTGACATGTGTTATCAAATAATGATTTTTTTGTTACATTTACCCTACCAAAGTTTCCATCACCCCTCATGACAGAGCTTTCCCTGGTGATATTGGCCTATCTGATCGGTTCCATCCCGACCTCCGTCTGGGTGAGCCGCTGGCGGTATCATATCGACATCAGGGATTACGGAAGCGGCAACGCCGGCGCCACCAACACCTTCCGCATCCTCGGCTCCCGATGGGGTACCCTCGTGATGCTCTTCGACATGCTCAAGGGCCTCGTTGCCGTCAAACTCGCCTTCCTGCTGCCCTACTACAGCCTGAACGATTTCGCCCGCACCAACTTCCAGATCGGTCTCGGCCTGGCCGCCGTCATCGGGCATATCCTGCCCCTCTGGGCCGACTTCCGCGGTGGTAAGGGCGTGGCCACCCTCCTCGGACTCGTCGTCGGCATCTCCCCCTGGATCGCCCTCGGCTGCATCGCCGTCTTCACCATCGTCCTCTTCCTCACCCGGTTCGTCTCCCTCAGCTCCATCCTGGCCAGCCTCGCCTTCCCCGTCTTCATCATCGTCGTCTTCAATGTGGACAACGACACCTACCGTATCTTCGCCGTAGCCGTCGCCCTCATGGTCATCCTGACACATCAGAAGAACATCTCCCGGCTCCTCGAAGGATCCGAAAACAAGGCGCCGATCCTCAAGTACCGCGACCGACGCAAGTCGAGGACCCTCGATCCTTCCTGACCCACGCCCACACCCAAGGCTCCCCTCCTGCGCGTATCCTTTGGTACGCGAATTGCTCATTGTACATGGCAAATCCCATCCACATGAGATATATCCTGCTCGTCCCCTGTATCCTGATGCTGGCCGCCTGCCAGCAAAACACCATCACCGGACGGAAGCAGCTCCTCCTCATGAAAGAGGGAGATGTGCAGGCCATGGCGCTGACACAGTACCGCGACTACCTCGGCAAGAACCCCGTCGTCAGGCCGGGCTCGACACCGCAACAGGTCATGGTCGCCCGCGTGGGAACCCGGATCGCGGAGGCTGTCGCCCGCTATGCCGCTGACAAGGGCACGCCCAACCTCACCGAAGGATACAAATGGGAGTTCAACCTCGTCGACAAGAACGAGATCAACGCCTGGTGCATGCCCGGGGGCAAGGTCGTCGTATATGCCGGCATCCTGCCCGTCACACAGGACGAGGCCGGCCTGGCCGTCGTCATGGGCCATGAGGTCGCGCACGCCATCGCCCGACACGGCAACGAACGCATGAGCCAGGGACTCCTGCAACAGTTCGGCGGTGCCGCACTCGATGTCGCCCTGTCCAACAAGCCCGCCGAAACGCGCAACCTCTTCATGTCCGCCTACGGCCTGGGCACCGGCATCGGCTTCATCCTTCCCTTCAGCCGAAGCCACGAACTGGAAGCCGACCGCTTCGGCCTCATCTTCGCCGCCATGGCCGGCTATAACCCGGATGCCGCACCGGGCTTCTGGGACCGGATGGCAAAAGCCGGCGGTAATGGCGTCAAACCCCCGGAATTCCTCAGCACCCACCCCTCCGACGATACCCGCATCCGAAAAGTCACCGAATACGCCCGTGAAGCCGCCCAATACTACCAGCCGGGTCCCAGATGACACCGTGCGACAGCCTCAGGCAGACATTCGCTGCATGGCCTGACAAGAATCATGCGTTTTTTATGGGATTTTTTAGAATTCCGTAACTTTACCGGAGTAACCCAAACCTGCTCTGCCATGGTGCAAACGATGTTGGAAAAGCTCCAATACCGCGAAGAGCGGAATCTCCTGATCCAGGGACTCCCTTCGTCGGTTGAAAAACAATTCATCAAACTCTCGTTTGCCAAGAATGTGACCCCGTTGCTGCGAAGCCGTAAAATCGATTTCGCGCTGATCTTCGCCATCAACCAGAACCAGCTGGCATCCATCCTCTGCGATGTACTGCCCGCCCTGGCGGACGACTTCAAGTTCTGGGTCGCCTATCCCAAGACCGCCTCCAAGATTACGAGCGACCTCAACCGCGCCGGTGGGTGGGACTGCATCCACGAGCATGGTTTCCATAGCTTGGAGGAGATCTGTCTCGACCATGTATGGAGTGCCATCCGTTTCCAGCGTACCGTGGCAATGCCCACCGCCGAAGCGACACCGGCCCCGGCCCGGTCGGCCCGCGCCAAAGCCCTCGAAGCCATCCCCCCGGCCAAGGTCTCCGGGAAATATGGGAAAGTCGCCTCCCACGCCTGATCGCGCCTCCCGCATATTGACTACATTTGACCGCCACCCTCATGGGCGGTCTTTTCATGGTACGGAATGTGGAGATCAAGGCGAGGTGTGATGACCCATCACCGGTCAGGGATAGGCTTAGGGCCGAAGGTGCCGACTTCCGGGGGACCGACCACCAGCGTGACAGCTACTACCGGGTGCCTGCCGGCCGGCTGAAGCTTCGGCAGGGGAATATCGAGAAGGCCGTCATCCGCTACCACCGGCCTGACCAGTCCGGTCCCAAAACCTCCGAAGTGCTGCTGGCCCCTGTCGTCCACGACGAGGCCCTTGCCAGGATACTCGCCGATGCGCTGGGCCTGCTGGTCGTCGTCGACAAGGTCCGGGAGATCTATTTCATCGGCAATGTCAAATTCCATATCGACAGTGTCGGGGGATTGGGTCGTTTCGTCGAGATAGAGGCCATCGATGCCTCCGGAGACATCCCCCGGGAAGAACTGGAGCGACAGTGTCACCACTACATGCAGGCTTTCGGCATCCGAGAGCCCGACCTCGTCAGCGAATCCTACAGCGACATGCTGCTGCGCCTGCATCACCAAACATCCGAAGGCCCACCCGGCCCCGGCACATGAACGTCACGCAAAACCGACAACCCACCCGCCCATGACCGAATTCCTGCTCTATGGTGCTTATGGCTACACCGGCACCCTCATCGCCCGGATGGCCGCATCGCATGGACTGCGTCCCGTCCTCGCCGGCCGGAACCGGGAGCGCCTCGACGCCCTGGCCCGATCCCTGGACATGGAATCGGTCGCCTTCGACCTCTCCGACACCCTCACCCTGGAACGCACACTTCGCCGCTTCCCCGTCGTCCTCCACGCCGCCGGCCCCTTCGCACATACCTCGGTCCCCATGATCGAGGCCTGCCTGCGCACCCATACCCACTACCTCGACATCACCGGCGAGATCCGCGTCTTCGAGGCAGCCAAACGATTCGATGCCCGGGCGCGCGAGGCCGGCATCATGGTGATGCCGGGTGTCGGCTTCGACGTGGTCCCCACCGATTGCCTCGCCCTGCACCTCAAACACCGGCTCCCCCAGGCCGCATCCCTGAAACTCGCCTTCGCCTCCCTGCACGGCGGATGGTCTCAGGGGACCGCCGTCACCATGGCCGAAGGGGCAGGGGAGGGGAGTGCCGTCCGCAAGGACGGACGGATCGTGCCCGCCCCCTTGGGGCATAAGGGCATGTGGGTCGACTTCGGCGTCAAACGGCTTTTCGTCATGACCATCCCCTGGGGGGATGTGTCCACCGCATATGCCACCACCGGCATCCCCAACATCGAAACCTATACCGGCGCACCTCCCTCCACCTTCCGCATGCTGAAGTACCAGCGGCTCTTCAACTGGCTCCTGCGCACCTCCTTCATGCGCGAACGCGCCATCCGCAGGATCCGCAAGGGACCCGCAGGCCCTACCGACGAACAGCGGGCACGGGCGAGGTCGCTGGTCTGGGGGGAAGTCCGCGATGCCGACGGCCAGGTGTCCCGGGCACGTCTGCAGGGTCCCGAAGGCTATACCCTGACGGCCCATTCCAGCCTGATCATCACCCGCAAGGTGCTCGACAAGGCCCTCAAGACCGGCTACCAGACGCCCGCCGGCTGCTACGGCCCGGACCTGGTCCTGGAGATACCCGGCGTCTTCCGCGAGGACTGCGACTGAGGGGGCGCTGCGGCACCCGCAGCCTCAGGCAAAGGCGTCCGCTTCCTCCGGAAGGGTAGGCATGTCGGTCTGCCTCAGGCTCTCTGCCAGGGCCGCCACCCGCGGCAGCTCGTATTTGAAGAAGAACCGCAGGCTGACGAGCCGGCCGCGTAGGAAGGCCTGTGCAGGGTCCTCCGCCGATTTCGACAGCATCTCCGTCCGTACCCGGTTGCCGATCTTCAGCCATTGCCAGGCGATCGTCACCAGCCCGCTCATCTCCATGAAGAGGTTGGCATCGGCGAGGTAACGCTCCGTATCGCCTTGGGCGGCGATGCCCTGCAGATGGCCGAACGTCCGCTGCCAGGTCTCCATGGCGCCCGCCAGGGCCGCCGCATAGGGCGCCAGCAGGGGGTCGGCCGAGGCCCGCGCCACCTCCTCCGAGATCTCCTGCCCGAGGAGTCGGGCCGCCCGTCCGCCGTCCATCGTCAGCTTGCGGCCGAGCAGGTCGATGGACTGGATGCCGGTAGTGCCTTCGTAGATCGACATGATACGGATGTCGCGATAGTACTGCTGCGCATCGAAATCCATCGTGAAGCCGTAGCCGCCGAAGACCTGCAGGGCGTTGCTGACGGAGCGCAGGCCTTCCTCGGAGGGCCATGTCTTGACGATGGGGGTGAGCAGTTCCAGCAACAGCCAGGCCTTGCGTTTCTCGTCGCCATCCAGGACCTTCTCCAGGTCGAACCATTTGAGGCATTCGACCACAAGGCTCAGGGCGCCCTCGACGAAGCATTTCTGCTGCAACAGCATGCGGCGTACGTCGGCATGCCGGATGATGGGTACGGGTTCGCGCAGGGGGTCCTTCTCCGCGATCGGACGGCCCTGTGGACGTTCCATCGCGTATTGCAGCGCATAGTGGTAGGCGGCCGAGGCCACGGCCGCTGCCGTCTGACCGACGACGATGCGGGCGGCGTTCATCATCTGGAACATGTAGGAGAGGCCCTTGTGGGCCTCTCCCACGAGGAAGCCGCGCGTCGGTCCCTGCTCCCCGAAGATGAGGTGCGTGGTGGCATAGCCCCGCTGCCCCATCTTCTGGAAGTCGGCCGCGCAGAGGACGTTGTTGGGGGTGAGCGTCCCGTCGGCCGAGGGCAGGAACTTGGGCACGACGAAGAGCGAGATGCCACGGGTGCCGGCGGGCGCGCCCTCGATGCGGGCCAGGGTGAGGTGGATGAAGTTGTCGCAGGCTTCATGCTCGCCGGCGGAGATGAAGATCTTCTGGCCCGTGATGAGGAAGCCGCCGTCGGGCTGGGGCGCGGCCGAGCAGCGGATGTCGGACAGCGAACTCCCCGCCTGGGGCTCCGTCAGGGCCATCGTGCCCTGCCAGCGGCCCTCCATCAGGGGGGGCATGTAGGTCGACCGCAGGGCTGCGTCGCCGAACGACGCGATCAGGTCGAGGGCTCCGGTGGAGACGCCCAGATATCCCTGGGCGCTGTTGTTGGCGGCCTCGAAGATGAGCTGTGCCGAGGAGAAGACCGAATAGGGCAGCTGCGTGCCCCCGTGTGCCAGCTCCGTGGTGGCCGTGAACCAGCCCGCATCGGCCACGGCTCGGAAGATGCGCCTGAGCTGCGGATGCGTTCGCACATGCCCGTCGCGGTGTTCGACGGGGTGCGTGTCCATCTCCTTGAACCAGGGGAATAGCTCGCGGTCGGCGATGTCGCGCGCCGACTGCAGCAGCAGGTCGATCTCCTCACGGCCGCCCACGTGCGAGAACCGCTCGTAAGCCGTCAGCCTGTCGATGCCGTGCACGGCGTAGAGCAGGAACCGGAGCAGGTCCATGCTGAGGTATTCTCTCTTCATGCCGTTTCTTTTGTCAGTCCTTGCGTTCGATGAATCCCTTCCGGCTGAAGGCCGGGTCGGGGTAGGTATAGAAGCCCTCGCCCGTCTTGACCCCCAGCCGGCCGGCGTCCACATAGGTCTTGAGGAAGTCGGCGAAACGCAGGCTGCGGGGGTCCGTCTGGTTGTTCGTGACATGCCAGGCCGTGTCTAGGCCGATGGCGTCGAGGATGCCGAAGGGGCCGCTCTCCATCTTGAAGTTACCCATCCAGCTCCTGTCGACGTCCTCGATGCCGGCCACGCCACCCGTCACCAGCGCACCGGCCGCCCCGATGAGCGACATCAGCATCGCGTTGAAGACATAGCCGGCTGATTCCCGGCTCATGCGCACCGGCGTCTGGCCGAGTCGTCGGCCCATGTCCATCAGCAGGTCGCAGACCCAGGTCTCGGTCCCGGGATGCGGCATCACGTCCACCACGTTGGCCTGGAAGACATCGTGGAAGTGGAACGCGCAGAAGCGTCCCGGCCGCCCGGTGTCGGCCGCAAAGGCCGAGGGGAGGAGGTAGGACGTGTTGGTGGTGAACACGGTCCCGGGCGGGCAGAGTCTTCCGAACAGTCGCCACACCTCCTGCTTCACGCCGAGGTCCTCGTAGACCGATTCGCTGACGAAGTCGGCATCCTCGGCCGCCTCTGCCGGGTCGGTGGTGAACCGGATCCGGTCGGGCGCAGCATCTGCAGCCTCCTGCCCGACGCGGCCGGCCCGCACGAGGTGCCGCAGGATCGATGCCTGGGTCTTCCGGGCGTGGGGGAAGGCCTCTGCCCGGTTGTCGTAGATGACGGTGTCGAAGCCGCTCAGGGCTGCCTGCAGGCCCACGCGCAGCCCCAGCGTGCCGCTGCCCAGCACCAGGAACCGTCGGATGTCGTCCAGGGTCTTTTCCATGTCAAGGGGTTTGATGTCGTCCGTCATGCCTGCCGACTTCCGATCTCACCGTCGCGCAGGGCGCGTAGCGCCTGTCCCACCATCGCCTCCAGCACCGCCTTCAGTCCGGCGAAGCGCGGGTCGGCCGTCAGTCCTTTCCGATACCGTGCGTAGATCTGCTGGACGATGACGCCGACCTTGAAACAGCCGAACACATACGGGAAGAGCAGGTCGGGCTCGGCGATCCCGCGGGCCTCGGCATAGAGGGCTGCCACTTCCCGGCGGCCGAGGTTGCCGGGCAGCCAGGTGAGGTTGAAAGGCATGAGGGCGGACGGGTCGCCGGGCTCCGACCAGTAGGCGAGGGTGGTGCCGAGGTCGAGCAGCGGATCCCCGAGGGTGGCCATCTCCCAGTCCAGCACGGCCCGGATGCGGGTGGGATCGGCGGGGTCGATGACGAGGTTGTCGTATTTGAAGTCGTTGTGGATGAGGCTGGCCCCGCTGCCGGCGGGCATGTTGTCCTGCATCCAGGCGATGGTCTCCTCGATACCATCCACCTCGTCGGTCGCCGCCCGGCGGTACCGCGCGATCCATCCCTCCGTCTGCCGTTGCAGATACCCGTCCGGCCGCCCCAGTCCCTCGAGGGGGGTGCCTGCCGGGTCGATGTCATGCAGGCGGGCCAGCATCCGCACGGACTGTTGCGACAATGCGCGCATCGCCTCGGGGCCGGGGGGTGGAGGGGCTTTTCCGCCGCCCCGCAGTATACGGCCTTCGACGCGCTCCATCAGGAAGAAGGGGGCCCCTATGACCGAGGGGTCGTCGCAGTGCAGCAAGGCTTCCGGGACCTGCGGGAACAGCGGCTTGAGGGCGCGCAGGACGCGGTATTCGCGCGACATGTCATGCCCTCCGCGGATGTCGGCGCCTGCGGGCGGACGGCGGAGGATGCATTGGCCCCCGGTCCAGGTCAGCAGGTAGGTCAGGTTCGAATAGCCTCCGGTATACTGCCTGATTTCGGGCAGGCCGTGGAACCCCGCCAGCCGCCCGTTCAGATAGGCCGCGAGTGCCTCCGCGTCGGGCATCTCCCCCCGGCGGGGCGGCAGGGCCTCCTCTGCATATGTGGCCGGGGTGCTCATGGCAGCGGGTCGGTACGGCGCTCGGCGTAGCCGCGCAGGATGGCTCGGGCCAGCGAGGTCTTGTGCACCTCGTCGGGACCGTCGTAGATGCGTGCCCCGCGCTCGTGGCGGTACCACCAGGCGAGGGGCGTCTCGTCCGTCAGGCCCATGGCGCCGCAGACCTGTATGGCGCGGTCCAGCACCTTGAGCATGACGTCGGCGACGAAGAACTTGATGGCGGAGATGTCCTGCCGGACGGCCGGGGCCCCTTGGCGGTCCAGCGCGTCGGCCGCATGGAGGACCATGTAGCGGGCCGCGTCAATGCTGGCTCGGCTCTCGGCGATGGCGTGCTGGACCGACTGCTTGTCGAACAGCCGCTGCCCGTCGCCCGTGTCCCGCATGACGGCCCTCCGGCACATGATGTCGAAGGCCCGCTCGGCGATGCCCACCCACCGCATGCAGTGATGGATGCGGCCCGGTCCGAGCCGTTCCTGGGCCAGCCGGAAGCCACCCCCCCGCGGGCCCAGCAGGTGGCTGGCGGGAATGCGGCAGCCGTCGAAGCGGATCTCGGCATGGCTCACATGCCCCTCGCCGGGTTCTCCCATGACGGGGATGTTGCGCACCCGGGTGTAGCCCGGCGTGTCCGTCGGCACGATCAGCAGGCTGGCCCGCTCATGACGGGCCGCCTCGGGTTCCGTCACGGCCATGACGATGACGAAGGCCGCCCCGTCGGCACCCGTGGTGAACCACTTGGTGCCATCGATCACCCATTCACCCCCGTCCGGCACGGCCCGGGTGGACATCACGATGGGGTTCGAGCCCGCATGGCCCGGCTCCGTCATCCCGAAGCAGCTGCGCACCCGGCCCTCCTGCAGCGGTCGCAGGAAGCGGTCGCGCTGCCCCGCGTCGGCATGGCGGTGCAGGAGTTCGATGTTGCCGATGTCGGGGGCCTGGCAGTTGAAGACGAAATGCCCGTAAGGTGTCGATGCCATCAGCTCGCTCACCTGGGCGAACTCCGTCATGCCCAGTCCCAGGCCGCCCTCCGTTGCCGGGAGGTAGGGGGCCCAGAGCCCCTCGGCGCGGGCCTTCGCCCGCAGCTCCTCCAAGAGCGGCAGGGCTTCGCCGAAAGGCAGCGACAGCAGCATCCGTTCCACGGGCAGCAGTTCCGCCTCGAGGAAGGCGCGATAGCGCGGATGGACGGCCCGCAGGCGGTCGGTGGCAAAGGCTTCCGTGACGCCCCTCATACCGTATACCCTCCGTCGGCGGTGAAGACGCCACCCGTACAGAACGAAGCGGCATCGGATGCCAGGAAGAGGGCAAGGCCCGAGATGTCCTCCGGGACGGCGACGCGGGGCAGCGCCTGCCGCGCCAGGACCGAGTTCAGGATCCGCTCGTCACCCGTCAACGCCTCGCTGAAGCGGGTATCGACCAGGCCGGGACAGATGACGTTCGCCCGGATCCCGTCAGGCCCCCACTCCCGCGCCATCACCTTGGTGGCGGCGATCAGCGATGCCTTGCTGATGCTGTAGTAGCCCAGTCCCTGCCCCGGGCTGAGCCCTTCGATGCTGCTGATGTTCACGATGGACCCGACGCCACCGGTCTTCATGGCCGGATGTGCCAGCCGGGCGAGCAGCAGCGGCCCCTTCAGGTTCACCTCCATGATCTTGTCGAGGGCGGCGGGCGCCGCATCGAGGATGGGGCCGAAGACGGGGTTGACGGCGGCGTTGTTGACGACGATGTCGATGCGGCCGAAACTGTCCAGGGTCGAGCGGACCAGTGCCGCGATCTCCTCTGGCGATCCCATGTGCGCCGCGATGCCGGCCGCCTCGATGCCTTCGGCCCGGAACTCGGAGGCCACCTGCCCGACGGCTTCGGCCTTCCGGCTGCTGACGACGACGCGCGCGCCGTGGCGTCCCAGCAGACGGGCGATGGCGCGGCCGATGCCCTTGCTGGCGCCGGTGACGATGGCGACCCTGCCCTGCAGGTCGATGGATTCCCGGTCGGTGCTCATGGCGGCTCTGTTATGCTGCAGGTGAAGGTAAGGCTTGTCGCCCGTTTTCAGCGGAGGATGACGGTGCCCAGCGATCGCGTCAGCTCCATCTCGAGCCCCTTCAGGTACTGGTGGGTCTGAAGGATGGCCTCCATCTCGCCATCGCTGCGTCCGGCACCCATGTCGCGCTGGTTCTCCACCAGGAGTCTTTTGATCTTCCGGAGCTTGAGGTAGGTCAGGCAGGAGCGGACCTCCTGCTGGTACTGGTCCTCCCGTGTCGGGAGGGGACCGTCGTAGAAGTCCTTCCACCGCGGGCTGATCTCGAAGGTGGTCTCGAAGACGGCGACGGTCGTCCGGCTCACCTCGGGGTCTTCGTGGTAGAGGAAGCGCTTCGGCTGGAGGTCTTCGCCTTCGTCGTAGGCCTTTCGGTAGAGGCCGATGAGGGTACGGATGTTCGGGTTGTCGATCATCTGTACGAGGTCGTTGTCGTCGAATTCCCGGAACATGTGTTCGGCGACGGTCATGTCGGCATCCCAGGCCTTGCCGCCGAACTCCAGCAGGGCGCGCAGGGTCCATTGCTCCTGCGGCTCGTCGGTCAGCAGCAGTTCGAGTCCGGGTGCGCGCTCGGGGGTGGCCGCTTGCGGGGCGGGCAGGTCGGCCGCGGGTTCCGTCGACCGGCCCCGGCGCACCTCCTTGGAGATGCGTTCGCGGATGAACTGGTTGACCAGGGTGGTGAGGCCCTGCTCGTCGATGCCCAGCAGTTCGGCCGAGCGTTTTATGTAGTCCTGTTGCCGGGTGAAGTCCTCCGCCTTGTTGAGGCGCGACACGGTCTCTGCGATCTGGTTCACGAGGGCGGCCTTCTTCTGGCTGTCCTGGCCCACTTCGGCGAGGGCCACTTCCAGCTGGAAGAGGATGACGTCCTTGCGTTGGGCTTCGATGTAGGTCCGGAGCGCCTCGGGTCCCTTGCCGCGCAGGTAGCTGTCGGGGTCGTCGCCGTCGGGCAGCAGCACGAGGCGGACGTTAAGGCCTTCCTCCAGGGCCAGGTCGAGTCCGCGCAGGGCCGCCTTGATGCCGGCGGCGTCGCCGTCGTAGACGATGGTGAGGTTGGAGGTGTATTTCTTGACGAGCCGGAGCTGGTCGGTCGTGAGCGAGGTGCCGCCCGAGGCCACGGCGTGGGTGAGGCCGGCCTGGTGGAGGGCGATGACGTCGGTATAGCCCTCCACCAGGAGGCATTCGTCCGCCTTGTCGATGCCATGCCGGGCGAAGTACGACCCGTAGAGGATGCGGCTCTTGACGTAGACGTCGTTCTCGGGGGTGTTGATGTATTTGGGGGCGCGGTCGTTGCGGGCGATGATGCGTGCGCCGAAGCCGACGACCTTCCCGCTCTGGTTGTGGATGGGGAAGATGATGCGGCCGCGGTAGTTGTCGACCGGCTGTCCGTCGCGCATGACCACGAGGCCGCTCTTCACGAGCAGTTCGGGGCTGTACTGCGCCTGCAGGGCGGCCGTGGCGAAGCCGTCCCGCGCTTCGGGGCAGTAGCCGAGCTGGAAATGCCGGATGGTCTCGTCCGTGAAGCCGCGCTCCTGCAGGTAGCTGAGGCCGATGTCGCGGCCCGGGCCTTCCGCATGCAGCGTGCTTGCGAAGTAGTCGCGGGCGAAGGCGTTGAGGATGTAGAGGCTCTCGGCGGCCTGTTGCTGACGCTGCTGCTCCGGGGTGGCGTCCGTCTCCTCCAGCGTCACGTTGTAGCGGGCCGCCAGCCAGCGGATGGCCTCCACGTAGGCGTACTTCTCGTGCTCCATCAGGAAGCCGATGGTATTGCCGCTGCGGCCGCACCCGAAGCACTTGTAGATCTCCTTCGACGGGGAGACGGAGAAGGAGGGCGTCTTCTCGTTGTGGAAGGGGCAGAGGCCGATATGGTTGGAGCCCCTTCGCTTCAGCCGCACGAACTGCCCCACCACGTCGAGGATGTCGATGCGGCTGAGGACCTCCTGTATGGACTGCGGCGATATCACCCCGTAAAAGTAGGTTTTGGGGCCGACAGGCGCCGGTCCGAAGTCCGTAGCCTCACTCGAAGAACACCTCGTCGACGAACACCCACCCCTTGTCGCCCTTGCCCCGGTGCCAGGCGGGTAGCTTCGTGACGGGGTCGGCCTGCACGCGAACGTAACGGTAGAGGCCGGGCTTGAAGTCCACGGTGTAGATGCGGTTCCTGACCGGCCCGTTCTTCAGGGGCTGTTCCGGCACGAGCCGGCCCACGGGGGAGAGTGTTGCCGAGTCGGGCCCGGCCATGACCTGGATGGCCCGGGGCGGCATGATGTAGCCGCCGTTGTTCTCGGCGATGCTCAGGATGACCTTACGGATCGAGTCCGTGCCGGCAAAGCGGAAGGCGGCGGCGAAGACGGTGTCGCGGAAGCCGAGCCAGTTGACGAGCGGGTTCCGGCTGTCGCCCTTCAGTCCGTCCGTGAGACTTGCGGAACCCTGTACCCGGTAGCGGTTGTCGGGCACCGTCAGGAGGGTGGCCCTTGCCGGCGGGATGCCCCGGGCGAAGACGGTGAACACCGAGGGCGCACTCGCATACCAGCCGGGCAGGACGGCGATGGCGCGCACTTCGGTGGGACCGGTCACGGGGATGGGGCCGCTGTAGGCCTTGGAGGTCGCGCTGTCGGGCTCGCTGCCGTCGGTCGTAAAGCGGATGGTGACACCCGGCATCGGGTGCCTGAGCTCCAGCGTCTCGCCCTTGGCGAAGACGGCCTTGTCGGGCTTGAGGAGGGCCGGTGGCGTGAGCCTGAGCCGTTCGCTGGTGTCCGGCAGCTGACCGACGTCGAAACGGACGCGGGGGTGTTTCTTTGCGAGGGCCGCCGCCTGGTCCTGTGTGACACCGGTTCGCCACAGCCGGATATCTTCCAGCCTGCCGAAGGGGGCGAGGCGTTCCAGGTCGGAGGCTGTGACGGAGGTGTTGGCGAGGGACAGCCGGCGCAGGGCCTTGACCGCAGCGAGCCTGTCCAGTCCCCTGCCTGTGACCCGGGTGCCGTTGAGGTTGAGTTCTTCCAGGTTGGGGAAGCCCGCCAGCACCTCGCAGGCCTCGTCGCCGGCCGGCATGCCCGACAGGTTCACGCTGACCGTCTGCTGGGCGATGGCGCGGCATTCGGAGAGCATCCCGGGCAGGTAGGCGGAGGAGACGAAGAAGGAGAGCTGCAGGGCGGGGGCGGTGGCGTCGACGGGCACCACCCGACGGAAGGGGCCGTTCAGCGCCGTCACGACCGCCGCATCGGCCGGTGGGAAGCCATAGCTTTTGCCGACGACGATCTCTGTCCTGCCCTGCATGCCGAAAAAGCCGGCCGCCAGGATACGGAAGCTGTCGGTCTCGGGAAAGTCGGCGAGCCTGCTGCCGAAGTCGGCGCCTGCGGCGATCCAGCGGTGCAGCAGTTCGACCTCGCGCGGGGTGAGCTGTGCCTTGCCCTTCGGGGGCATGTGCTTCTCATCCCCCGGGTCGAGCAGGATGCGATGGATGATGCGGCTGCTGTCGGGGTTGCCCGGCACCCAGGGGGTGCCTTCCTTCCCGCCTTTCAAGAGCAGGTCCGTCCGCGTCATCACGAAATCCCCCTTCGCCTTCTGCTCGTTATGGCATCCCTGGCATTTCGATTGGAAGATGGGCTGCAGGGCGGCCTGGAAGATGGGGGTGCTGTCGGTCAGGGCAACGCTTCCCGCCGCTTCCTGGCCGGCCTCATCCCGCGTCAGCGTCAGGAAGCCTTCGCCGTGGGTGAGGGTGCCGCCTTCGTGGCCGCCCCAGACCAGGGCGAGGGCGCAGCAGGCCATGGCGGCCTGTCGGAGGACCTGCGGCAGGGCCCGGGTGTGCAGGGTGGCCCAGATGGCATAGGTGGCGAAGGCGGTCGCCGCACCCAGCCACATGTGGCGTTCCAGGGTGCCGGCATCGTAACCGCCCTCCCGGGAGAGGAACAGGCCCGACAGGGCCGTGAGGGCGGAGAGGCCGGCCGCGTGCAGCCAGAGAAGGTCGAGGGCGGAGGCGATGCGCCGGTCCTCCCGCCAGGCGGCGGGCAGGAAGGCGGCCGTCGTGAGCAGCAGCGCCAGCGCGATCGGGAAATGGAGGAGCAGCGGATGCAGGCGTCCGGCAGGCATGAGCCAGCCGGGCGGTGCCAGGTGCTCGTGGAAGGCGACAGCCGTGAGCAACAGGGCCTGAAGGGCCGTCGCGACGTGGGAGAGGATGGAGCGGTAACGGGTCATGACTGGGGTCGGTCGTTGGTGGGTCGTCCGGGCGGACGGTCGGGCATCGGTTGTTCGTTACCGTGATGTCAGGCCAGGAGGCCCTTGAGGAGCGCCCCCTCCACGTCCGTGAGGCGGTATCGCCTGCCGAGGTGGCGGTAGGTGAGGCGTTCGTGGTCGATGCCCATCAGGTGCAGGATGGTCGCATGGAAGTCGTGCACGCTGACGGGGTCTCTGACGATGTTGTAGCCGAACTCGTCCGTCTCGCCGTAGGTGATGCCGGGCCGGATGCCGCCGCCCGCCATCCAGATGCTGAAGCACTTGGGATGGTGGTCGCGGCCGTAGTTCTCCCGGGCGAGCTTGCCCTGGCAGTAGTTGGTGCGGCCGAACTCGCCGCCCCAGATGACGAGGGTCTCGTCGAGGAGGCCCCGCTGCTTGAGGTCCTTGATCAGTGCCGCGGAGGCCCTGTCGACATCCTGGGCCTGCAGCGGCATTTCGCCGACGAGGTTGCCGTGCTGGTCCCATCCCTGGTGGTAGAGCTGCACGAAGCGGACGCCCGCCTCGGAGAGCTTGCGGGCCAGGAGGCAGTTGGCGGCGTAGGTGCCCGGCACCAGGCAGTCGGGGCCGTACATCCGCACGATGTGGTCGGGCTCCTTGGACAGGTCGGTCAGCTCCGGCACGGCCGTCTGCATGCGGTACGACATCTCGTACTGCTGGATGCGCGACTGGATCTCGGGGTCGCCGAAACGCTGGAAGGACAGGTCGTTCATCTTCGCCAGCCGGTCGAGCATCTCGCGTCGCGAGGTGCGGTCCTGGCCCTCGGGGTTGCCAAGGTACAGGACGGGGTCTTCGCCGCTGCTGAAGACGACGCCCTGGTGGACGCTGTCGAGGAAGCCGTTGGTCCAGAGCTTCGAATACACCCCCTGCCCGTTGCCGCGCCCGCGCGACAGCAGTACGCAGTAGGACGGGAGGTTACGGTTGTCGCTGCCCAGTCCGTAACTCATCCAGGCGCCCATGCTCGGACGGTTGCCCTGTTGCGCCCCCGTCTGGAAGAAGGTCAGCGCAGGGTCGTGGTTGATGGCGTCGGTGTGCACGGTCTTGATCACGGCGATGTCGTCCACGATCGAGGCGATGTGCGGGAACATCGACGACACCCAGGTGCCTGCCTGTCCGTGCTGGTTGAACTCGAAGGCGGAACCCACCAGCGGGAACTTGTCCTGGTTGGCGGTCATGCCGGTGAGCCGCTGTCCGTTGCGCACCGAGGCGGGCAGGTCCTGCCCGATCATCTCGTTGAGGAGGGGCTTGTGGTCGAAGGTCTCCAGCTGCGAGGGCGCGCCGTTCTGGAACAGGTAGATGATGCGTTTGGCCTTGGGGGCGAACTGCGGTAGGCCCAGGGCTGGGGCGACGGACTCCTCGTCGCGCGATCCGAAGGCCCCCGGCACGAGCAGCGAGCCTAGCGCAAGTCCTCCGATGCCGAGGCCCGCCCGGGTCAGGAAATGCCGCCTTGTGTGGTTCAGCCTGAATTTGTTCAACTCGTCCATGGGTCAGGATTTTACCGAGGCTTCCTCGAGGTTGTAGAGCATGTGCACGACCTGCATGAGTGCGGCGTGTTCGGCCACGTCGGGTTTCCCCTCCAGGGGGTGTTCGCCGACATTGACATAGGCGGCGGCCTTTCGCCTGTCGGCGCGGAACCTGACGAGTTCGCTGCGATGGTAGTCCGCGAGCATCGCCATCTCCCGCTCGGAGGCCTTGCGCGACAGGATGCGTCGGAAGGCCGCTCCGAGGCGCGTCGCATCATCGCCGCCGTCGCGCAGCAGCCGCTGGGCGAGCACGCGCGCCGCCTCCAGCACCTGCGGGTCGTTGAGCAGCACGAGCGCCTGCAGGGGCGTGTTCGTCCGCTGGCGCGCCACCTCGCACTGGTCGCGGTTGCTGGCGTCGAAGATCAGCATCGAAGGGGGTGGTGCCGTGCGTTTGATGAAAGTGTACATGCCCCTGCGGTAGAGCTTCTCGCCATGGTCCTGGACGAAGCGGGCGAGTTCGCCCCGGCCCGAGGTCGTGGACTCCCATATGCCTGCCGGCTGGTAGGGCTTGACGCTGGGTCCTCCGATGACCGGCACCAGCAGCCCGCTGCTGGCGAGCACCTGGTCGCGGAGGAACTCGGCACCGAGCCGCAGCCGCGGCGCATGGCTGTAATACCTGTTCTCGGGATCTTGGCGGCGCTTGCGCTCGTCCTGTACGGACGACTGGCGGTAGGTGGCCGACATGACGATCTGCTTCACCAGCCGCTTGATGTTCCACCCGTTGTCCCGGAAGTCGGCCGCCAGCCAGTCGAGCAGCTCGGGATGCGTGGGCAGGTCGCCCTGCATGCCGAAGTCACCCGACGACTTCACCAGCCCCTTCCCGAAGAACTCCGACCACATGCGGTTCACGAAGACCCTCGCCGTCAGGGGGTTCCGCCTGTCGAGCAGCCACTGCGCCAGGCCCAGCCGGTCCTTGCGGAAGCGCATGGTGTCGAAGGGGAGGATGGCCGAGGGGAGCGACATGTCCACCGTGTCGGCAGGCTGGTCGTAGACGCCGCGACGCAGGACGCGGGTCACCCGCTTCAGGCTGCTGTCCCGCATCACCATCGCGATGACGGGGGCGGTGTCGGGCTTGTTGATGAAGGTCAGCACGCTCCTCACGTCCGCCGTGGTGATGCGCATGTTGGGCGGGTCTCCTGGGGATGCCAGCCCGATGTCGCCCACCAGCCCCTTCTCATTGACCTGGTTGAAGAAGGCAAAGGTGCCGTAGTAGTCGCGCTGGGAGACGGGGTCGTACTTGTGGTCGTGGCATTTGGCACATTCGAGCGTGATGGCCAGGAAGGCCTTGCCGAAGGTGTTGGTCCGGTCGGTGACGTATTCGATGCGGTATTCCTCGTCGATCACACCGCCTTCCTGCGTGATCTTGTGGTTGCGGTTGAAGCCGGTCGCCAGCATCATCTCGGGCGTGGGGTTCGGCATCAGGTCGCCTGCCAGCTGCCAGCTCACGAACTTGCTGTAGCCGTAGTTCCGGTTGAAGGCATGGATCACCCAGTCGCGCCAGGGCCACATGGTCCGGAGTCCGTCGTCCTGATAGCCGTGGCTGTCGGCATATCGGGCGAGGTCGAGCCAGGCGACCGCCATCTTCTCCCCGTAATGCGGGTCGGCCAGTAGCCTGTCGACCATCCGGCCATAGGCCCCGGGGGCCTTGTCGTTGAGAAAGGCGTCCTGCGCGGCGATGTCGGGCGGAAGGCCCGTCAGGTCGAGACTCACCCGGCGCAGCAGCGTCTCGCGGTCGGCCTCCGTGTTGGGCGCCAGCCCCGCCCGCGCCAGCTTCTCGAGGATGAACCGGTCGATGTCGTTCCGCACCCATTCATCCTCGTCCCTCATCGGCACTTCCGGCTTCTCCGGTGGCATGAAGGCCCAGTGACGCTTGTACTCGGCACCCTGGCGGATCCACCTGCCGATCAGATCCACCTCGAAGGGCGTCAGCGACAGTTTCGAGGACGGCGGCGGCATCAGCACCGAAGTGTCGCTGGCCGTGATCCGATGGTAGAGCTCCGACGCTTCCGGATCCCCCCGCACGATCACGAAATGTTCCGGGTCGTCCTTCAGGGCTGCAAAGGCGGCCTCTTCGATGTCCAGCCGCAGACCGGCCTCCCGCTTGCCCGCATCGGGCCCGTGACACTTGAAACAACGGTCCGAGAGGATGGGACGGATGTGATAGTTGAAGTCGACCCGCTCGGGCAGGACAGCCACGGGCCCCGCCCCATCATCGCGACCCAGGAACAGCAACAGCGCACATGCGCCCAGGATGCCCACCAGCATGTACGGGACCCAGGGCTTCAGGGATCGGATCGTCATGGATTTCGTTTCGAAGGCGTAATATAGACAAAAAACCGGGCCGACGAAGCCCGCAAGCCCCTGCCTTCGCACACTTCCCCGCAGATCGCATCGGAGTGGCCCCGTGACCCCGCGACGACGGCCATGCCCCTCCGACCCTCGCCCGGGCGTCGCCATCCCACCCCCGGCTTCGAGCCCCGGAATGCGTCTCAGTCCCCTGATCAGGGCAAAGCCGTCTGACCTTTCCCGCTTCCCCGTAGATCGCCTATATTCGTGTAAAAGGTACACATGCGATTTCCGCTCGGCCTCGCGATGATCCTGACATCCATGTCCGCCACTGCCCAGACGCCCGATCTCGACCGATATCCCGTCTATGCGGGGTCCGACCTCGGGCTGCGCTACACGGCGGAATCCTCGCACTTCCGCATCTGGTCACCCCCGGCGGACAGCGCCGAACTGGTGCTGTATCCGCAGGGCACCGGCGGCACGGCGACCCGACGGGTGGCCATGCAACGGGCGGAGTCGGGCACCTGGACGGCCAGGCTCGACGGCGACCAGCGGGGCGTCTTCTACGCCTTTCGCGTTCGGATAGCCGGAAAATGGGGCCTCGAAGTGCCCGATCCCTACGCCCGCCTGGTGGGCACCAACGGCCGAAGGGCGGTGGTGGGCGACATCGCCGCTTCCGACCCCGTCGGATGGGCGCAGGACACCCCGCCGCCGTACGGCGGGAAGCGGGTGGGGGAGTCCGCTCCGACGGATGCCGTCATCTACGAGCTGCATGTCCGCGACGCCACCATCCATCCGACATCGGGCGCAAGCCGCAAAGGCAAGTTCCTCGGCCTGGCGGAGCGGGGCACGAAGAGTCCGCAGGGGGTGTCCACGGGCCTCGACCACCTCCGGGAACTCGGGGTCACGCACGTGCACCTGCTTCCCTCCTACGACTTCAGCTCGGTGGACGAGTCCAGGCCCGACAGCCCCCAGTACAACTGGGGCTATGATCCGCTCAACTACAACGCCCCGGAGGGCTCCTATTCCACGGACCCCTCCGACGGCATCACCCGCCTGCGCGAATTCAAACAGCTGGTACAGGCCTTCCACAAGGCGGGCCTCCGCGTGGTGATGGATGTGGTCTATAATCACACGATGACCACCGGCACGTCCTCGTTCGACCAGCTCGTCCCCGGCTACTACTACCGTCAGCGGGCCGACGGCAGTTATTCGGACGCCAGCGCCTGCGGCAACGAGACGGCCAGCGAGCGGCCCATGATGCGGAAATTCATGCTGGAATCCCTCCTGTACTGGGTCGAACACTGTCATGTCGACGGCTTCCGGTTCGACCTCATGGGCATCCACGACATCGAGACGATGAACCTCGTTTCCCGACGCCTCCACGATGTCAAGCCCGACATCCTCCTGTACGGAGAGGGATGGACCGCGGGCAGTTCCCCGTTGCCCGACAGCCTCCGGGCCATCAAACGCAACGCATACCGGCTCGACGGCATCGCCGTCTTCAGCGACGACCTCCGTGACGGCATCAAGGGCAGCGTCTTCGAGCACGCCGACCGGGGCTTCGCGTCCGGCAAGCCCGGACAGGAGCCCAGCATCCGATTCGGTACCGTGGCCGCCACCCCGCATCCGCAGGTCGACTACAGTCTGGTGAACTATTCGAAGGCGCCCTATGCCGCCCATCCGACGCAGGTGGTCAGCTACTGCGAATGCCACGACAACCACAACCTGCACGACAAGCTCGCCATCTCCGCACCCGATGCCGATGCGCGTACGCGGGAGGAGATGCAACGCCTGGCCCTGACCATCGTCCTGACCGCACAGGGCATCCCCTTCCTGCATGCCGGCTCGGAGTTCCTCCGCACCAAGCAGGGCGTCGAGAACTCCTTCCAGTCGCCCGACGCCGTCAATGCCATCGACTGGGCGCTCAAGGCCCGCCACCGCGATGTCGAACGGCATGTCGCCGCCCTCATCCGGATGCGTCGCAGCCATCCGGCCTTCCGGATGCGGACCGCCGAGCAGGTGCGGACGCATCTCCGCTTCCTGGAAGGCTTGCCGCCCCAGGTCGTCGGCTACCGGATCGACGGGGCCGCCGTGGGAGATACATGGAAGGAGGTCCTGGTGCTGTTCAACGGCAGTGGCCAGCCCCGCCAGGCAAGCCTCCCCGAAGGCCGATGGAAGGCCCACCTCGGCGGCAACCGCATGGCCGGAGGCCGCGCGCTGAACACACGCATCGACCTGCCCCCGCACAGCGCGAGCATCCTGTACCGCGACTGAGCCGGTGATTTATTTCAGGTTTTGCCGGGCAATGCCTATCTTCGCATCCTTACAAGTCAGCATGCCAAGGTCAGAAGTCCGTGCAACGGATGGCTTCCCTGTGTTTCGCGACGGTAGGCGGGTAAAGTGTCGTCCCTGAGGAGTGGCAGCCTTACCGATTATCTTTCATCATCAATTTTGCAAGTTGAATTTCACAGAACTCAATCTGATTGAGCCTGTCCTGCGTGCATTGTCGCAGGAGGGCTACGAGCGCCCCACGCCCATCCAGGCGCAAGCGATCCCCGCGGTGCTCAGCCACCGCGACCTGCTGGGATGTGCCCAGACAGGTACCGGCAAGACGGCGGCCTTCACCGTGCCCATCCTCCAGATCATGCACCTGGAGCCCGATGCGGGCCGCTCACCCCGCCCCATCCGTACGCTGATCCTCACGCCCACACGGGAGCTGGCGATCCAGATCGGCGAAAGCATCCAGTCCTATGGTCGCCACCTGAAGCCAAAGAGCCTCGTCATCTTCGGGGGTGTCTCGCAGGTGCCGCAGGTGGAAGGTCTCCGGAAGGGTGTCGACATCCTGGTCGCCACCCCCGGCCGTCTGCTCGACCTCATGGGACAGGGCTACGTCAGCCTGGCCAACATCCGCTGGTTCGTGCTCGACGAGGCCGACCGCATGCTCGACATGGGCTTCATCCACGATGTGAAGCGCATCATCGCCCAGCTGCCCACGAAACGGCAGACCCTGTTCTTCTCGGCCACCATGCCCGCAGAGATCCAGTCGCTCGCCTCCTCTCTCCTGCACGATCCCGTGCGGGTCGAGGTCACCCCCGTTTCCTCCACGGCGGAGACCGTGTCGCATGCGGTCTACCATGTCGACAAGAAGAACAAGCCCCGACTCCTGCTGCACCTGCTGGAAGACGCGTCGATCCAGTCGCTCCTCGTCTTCTCGCGCACCAAGCACGGCGCCAACCGCATCGCCAAGGACCTCGTGAAGGCAGGCGTGTCGGCAGAGGCCATACACGGCAACAAGTCGCAGGGTGCCCGCCAGCAGGCCCTGCAGAATTTCAAGAACCGCCGGACGCGCGTCCTCGTGGCCACCGACATCGCCGCCCGCGGGATCGACATCGACGAACTCAGCCACGTGGCCAACTTCGACCTGCCCAACGTGCCCGAGACCTACGTCCACCGCATCGGCCGCACCGGCCGGGCAGGTGCCAGCGGCATGGCCTTCTCCTTCTGCGATGCCGAGGAACGTGAGTTCCTGCGCGACATCCAGAAACTCATCGGCTTCCGGATACCCGTCGTCGACGGGCATCCCTTCCCCGCCGGTACGGCAGGCCCCGAACCCGACGAGACACCCGCCCCGCAACGCCCGCCATCCCGTCAACCATCGCGACAGCCCGGTCGTCAACCCCGGCCCGACGGCAGGCATCAACAGCCGCGCCGAGGCGTGACGTCATCCCCCCGTGCCCCCCAGCCATCAGCCGGCCAAGCCCAACCCCAGCGACGACAGGCAGAGGGAAGGACGGACGCCGACCGCAACAAGCCCGGTCAGCCCGGCCGCCAGCTACACAGGCCATCCGAAGGCAGTCAGCCAGCGCGCGCGCAGCAGCAGGGACAAGCCCGCAGCGAACCCCGCCCGGAATCCCGGCAGGCCCGGCCCGGCAAGGTTGCCGAGAAGCCCAAGGCACTATCGGAAAAGCCCGGGGTCGCCTCGCAGGACACGGCAAACACCCCGTCATCCATCCAGTTCAAGCCCGTGTTCGACGACCTCGACCGCTGGTAGGACCCGCAGCACCGGGGCCACCACCGCCCCCTTTGGATATCGACATGAAC
>Ga0172376_10000084_pt1 | contig 109321 bp, 99 predicted proteins | sample Lak35m_FD_121114 | JGI IMG/M metagenome (GOLD analysis project Ga0172376, IMG submission 121114) | Freshwater microbial communities from Kabuno Bay, South-Kivu, Congo - kab_092012_35m | ecosystem: Environmental > Aquatic > Freshwater > Lake | place: Democratic Republic of the Congo: South-Kivu...
AGGGTGGGGGTACCCTCCAAGGGTGGGGGTACCCTCCAAGGGTGGGGGTACCCTCCAAGGGTGGGGGTACCCTCCAAGGGTGGGGGTACCCTCCAAGGGTGGGGGTACTCTCCAAGGGTGGGGGTACTCTCCAAGGGTGGGGGGACCCTCCAAGGGTGGGGGTAGGCGATGTCTCAGGCGTTCAGCCAGGCATTGAAACGGTCCAGGACTTCACGGTGTGTCTGGCGCATGGCCTCGACATGCCGACCATAGACCTCGGCGATGACTTCGATCTGTCGGGGGGTGTACCGGAACCGCGACTCGGCCACAGCGGCATCCGGGATGTCCCAGACGAAGCGGGCATCCGGCTCCGCGTTGGCATGGAAGGCTTCCATCGCCGGGGCGATATTCGCGTGCAGGGCCTCCCGGAAGGCCGGCTCCAAGGGCAGCCGGGCCTGGGGATCCAGTGGGTCGACCTCCGTCAGGGCCGCTGCGATCGGGGGGAGTGGGTAGCGGGCAGACCGTTGGACCGACTCGAGGAAGACGATCTCGGCGGCGGTGAGTTCGCGGCGTCCTGCAGGCACAGGATCGGCAGTCAGTGTTCCGGATGGAAGGCCGAGCCACGCTTCGATATGGCCCGACAGCCGCTCGCCGCAGCGGTCGGCATTGCGGACGACGAGCCCCGTGCGGCGGCTCCGACCAACGGCCTCCTGCCAGGCCAGGGCCTGGACAGGGTCGTCGACATCCCCGAGCATCTCCTCATACTCGACGTAGCCGCGGGCGGGGTCCATGAGCATCGCGGAGCGCATCGACCGCAGCCGGGCCCCGGGATCGCGGGTGAGGAGCAGCAGTTCGACGCGACCGAAACCGGCGAAAGCGGCGGCATCCTCGAAGGCCGTCAGCCCTTCGGACCGGAGCACACCGGACCGGCTCGACGCCACCAGGAGCACGGGGCCCGGATGCCTGGCGGCTGCCTTCAGCGCTTCGTCGAGCCATCCCTCCGGTAGCTGTCCGTCGGGAGGGTTGACGTCCAGGGGGAGCACCTGCCATCCCGGGGCGGACAGCTCGGGCAGCGGGGTCTCGGGATACCCGGCCAGGACATGCAGGACCCGGCCCGAGATCGACTTGCCGGGCCTTCCCCCGAGGTACTGCCATGCGCGATCGATGAGGTTCATGTGGTTTTCATGCTTTGGTTTGGGGTTCTGCGGCCGGGGCGATGTCCCAGGCCAGCAGCCCGTTTCGATACGTCCTGCCCGCTCGGCAGAGGACCAGGTGCAGGCGGCCGGCAGACGGCCCGTCGAGGGGTTCGCAGGTCTCGAACCCGCACCAGGCGAGCCCTTTGCGGCCGAAGGCGGCCACGACGTCGGGCCTGTGCACGGGTCGGCAGGCGGCCAGGCGCCAGTGCCCGCCCGCCCCCTCGATGAGGAGGAAGACGCTGTCTCCCCCCAGGCCCAGTGCCGCATCCAGGGCCGCCCAGCCCTGCACGACACCCTGCAGGGGGCCCGGCAACACCCGGCCGCCGACAGGCCGTCCGCCGCTGAAGTCGATGGAGGCGGTCATCGTATCCGCCAGCCTGGCAGGCGGGAAAACAACCTCCGCCCGGGCAGCCGCCGAGGCCCCGCCGATTCCGCCCGCCACGGCCTTCCGAAGGACATCGACACCCGCGTTGCCGGACGCTTCCCGATCCCAGGCCAGCGCCAGCTCCTGTCCGACGACCTCCAACTGCACGCCGGAGAACGATACCTCGGTCAGGGGCGGCGACGGCTCGTGAAATCCAAAGGCCAGCCGTTCCGGCGATGGCAGGCATTCGTTCAACGCCTCCAACTCGTCGCGGCAGGCCTCATAGACCATCTGCTGCACCGCCTCCGATGGCCATGGCAACCCGGTGGGCAGGTCCGGACACCGATCCACCAGACGCCAGCCCACGGATGGATAGGGCAGCTCCATGCGGTCCTTCAATGCCGACAGCAGAAAGGCCTCGGACGCGTCGAGGGACCTGTTGACCACACCGACGGACGACCGCCGCAGCGAACCTGTCGGGATACCCAGCCAGGATTCCGAGACCTCCACGAGGCGGGCGCGTGCGCGCCCGAAATGATGAACCTCGAGTTCGACGTCGGGGATGCCCTGCAAGGCCAGCAGGAAGGCCTTCCATCGTTGGATGCTGCGGTTGGCCCAAAAGATGGAAAGCGCCATGGGATGGATGGGCATGCAGGGGTCCTTGAGCGTCTGCAGCCGGTTGCTGAGCAGCAGGGCCAAGGGCTCACGGAGGAAAAGCAGCATCCGGATCCTTCCGAAACCGTTCACCCGGGCCACCTCCACGAGTCCGGGTATCGATTCCGGCCTGCCCAGCTCCACATGGAAGGATTCGCTGGAGAGCAGGACGCTGCTGCCCCGGTCTGCCAATCCCGACAGATGCGTGGAGAGGTGGCCCAGGCTGCGGAAGGCCTCCTTGGCATTGCCTTCCGTAGCCCTGCCTTCGACAGCGCCGTCCAGGAGGCCGTTGTTCCCGAACGGATAGATGATGCCCCCTCGTCGGAGTGCATCGGCACTGGCAGCAAAGCACTGCTGCAGGTAGCTGCTGCCGGTCTTGAACTGTCCTATATGGAGGTAGAGGGTACGCATGGGGATGATCCGTCGGTGGATATCGAACGGGGGGGCCTTCGCCACGGATGCGGCTTCCAGCCTCGGCAGGAGCCGGTATCGAAGGACCCTTGGCGGCGGGATGCCGGGGGTGGACTGAGGCGCGAGCCATACGTCCATGTCGGGGGACGGTTGTTCATATGATCTCCCAGATCAGGTGTTCATGCCGATGGAGCCTATGTCCCTGACACCCCAGCAGGTGCAGCCGTCCGGTGCGGAGGGCTGGCGCAGGCGGCAGGAACGCCTCGAATCCGCAGCGCAGCAGGCCTTCCTGGCCGAAGGCCTGGACGACGTCGGGCCGTTCCACCCGACGGCAGACGGTGATGACACTCGCGTGCCCGTCTTCGATGAGCAGGCAGGCCGCCGTGCCCGCCAGGCCCCGACCGGGGTCGAGGGCCACCCACCCCTGGAGGGTGCCCTCCAGAGGGCCTGCCAGCGTACGACCTGCGACAGGCCGGCCCTCGACCCGGTCGATAGCGCCGGTCATCGACGCCGCCGACTTTACCTGCCCTTGCAGGAACTGTTCCACGGAACCGGGTGACGGACGTGATCCTGCAAGATGTCCGGACAGCCCGGCAACGGCTGCCTGCAGGGATGCTTCCCCATCCCAATGCCGTGCAAGCTCGGGACCGATGGCTGCCAGCTGCAGGCCACTCAACGACACCTCCTGCTGCGGCGGCGAAGGTTCCAGGAAGCCGAAGACCAGCCGATCCCGGGGTTCCAGAAAACGGTTGAGTGCCTCGACCTCCTGCCGGAACATGGCCTCGAAGGCCCTTTGCGTATCCACGTCGGGGATGGGGTTCTCGCCCCGGAGGTCAGGCAGCCGGTCCACGAGGTGGAAGCCCAGCAGGGGATAGGGACTCGAGAGTTGCGACTTGGCGGCCAGGATCAGCGCGGCCTCGTCACGCGTGAGCGATCGGTTGACGACGACGTCAGCAGGTGGCCGGAGCACTTCGGGCGGCAGGCCCAGCCACCCGGCGGAGACAGGAAGGAGCCGCTGCCGGTCACGACCGTAGTTGCGGACCGTGAGGCCTACTTCGGGACGCTCGGCCAACGCCGCCAGCAAGCCCGCCAGCCGCCGGTAGTGCGCAAGGACGCGAAGGCCCCAGGCCTCGTCGAACGGACCGGGTGCATCGTTCTCTCCGCCTTTCAGATGTTGGCTGTACAGACTCGACAGATACCCCATCGGCTCCCGCAGAAAGACGAGGACGCTGACCCGGCCGAAGCCGGCCCGACGGGCCGCCGCCAGCCATCCCTCGATCCGGTCGGCGTCGCAGAGATAATCCATGAAGGTCTCGCTGGAGAGCAGCACGTCGACCGTACCCCCGCTCATCGCCTCCAGTGCCGCGCACAGATGCGCCTCGCTGCGAAACAGCCCGACGGCATTGCCGGGGCCGAGCTTCGATAGCCCTCCGGCCGGGACGGGATAGTCGACACCCTGCGCCCGGAGCGAGGCCGCATTCAGGTGGAAGGCATGCTGCAGGTAGGTGCTGCCCGTCTTCCCATCGCCGATGTGCAGGTAGAGGGTACGCATGTGGGGGCTGTCGGACCGGAGCGGTGGGGCCGGGATGACAAAATACGTCTCCCGGCTGTCGCTTCCAAACCGCGTCCCCGGCGCATCCCCTCTGCCGGCGGCAAACGCCATCGTTTCCGTATTTTGCGGAACCCAACCCGATCCCATGCTGAAACAGTTCCCCCTCATCGCCCTGCTCACGGGGCTGTCCACCCTGCAGGCCCAGACCGACCGCTGGCAGCAGCGCGTCAAATACCGGATGGACGTGGACGTCGACGCCCCCGCCAACCGCTTCACCGGCAGGCAGTCCCTCGAATACTGGAACAACTCCCCCGACACCCTCCGCGTACTCTACTACCACCTGTACTGGAACGCCTTCCAGCCCGGCAGCATGATGGACGCCCGCAGCCAGGCGCTGGGGCGGAAACTCATCAACGGCCGGCCCGACTGGGACGCGCGTGTGCGCGACCGCATCGCCGGCCTCCAGCCCGACGAGATCGGCTACCAGCATGTCCGCAACCTCAGGGTCAACGGCCGGCCGCAACGGACCGAAGAACATGAGACCATCCTCAAGGTCGTCCTCGACAAGCCCATCGCCCCCCGCTCGAAATCGCTCGTCGAACTCGAATTCGAAGCGCAGGTGCCCGTCCAGATCCGCCGCAGCGGCCGCGACAACGCCGAAGGCGTCCGCTTCAGCATGGCCCAGTGGTACCCGAAACTCTGCCAGTACGACGCCGAAGGATGGCACCCCACCCCCTACGTGGCCCGGGAGTTCTACGGCGTCTGGGGCGACTACGACGTGACCCTCCGCATCGACAGCAGCTACGTCGTCGGCGGCACCGGCTACCTCCAGAACCCCCAGGAGGTCGGCCACGGCTACGAGGCCCCGGGCCTGCCCGTCAAACGCCCCGCCAACCCCAAACTCACCTGGCGGTTCACCGCCCCCAACGTGCACGACTTCGTCTGGGCCTCAGACCCCGACTACATCCACGCCTCCCGTACCGTGCGCGACGGTCTCGTCCTCCACGCCTTCTACAAGGTCAGCCGCTCGCACCTCGAAAGGCAATGGAACAACATGCCCGATGGCATGAAGCGCCAACTCCCCCTCGACGCCTACATCGCCCGCACCCAGCGCGAATGGGAGGGCGTCCTCGACCTGGCCGCCCGGGCCATCCCCTACATAGACAAGACCTTCGGCAAATACCCCTACCGCCAGTACTCCTTCATACAAGGCGGCGACGGCGGCATGGAATACCCCATGGCCACCCTCCTCAAAGGCGCGGGACAGGGCGTCGTCATCCACGAATGGATGCACAGCTGGTACCAGATGATGATGGGCACCAACGAGTCCCTCCACGCCTGGATGGACGAAGGCTTCACCAGCTGGGGCGAGTCACGCGTGGCCGACTTCCTCGCCGGCGGACAGGAACCCAACCCCCACCTCGGCGCCTTCCAGTCGTACATCCGCCTCGCCAAGAGCGAACACGACGAACCCCTCACCACCCACTCCGACCAGTACGCCTCCAACTACGCCTATTCCACCAACGCCTACAGCAAGGGGGAGGTCTTCCTCGAACAACTCGGCTACATCATCGGCGCCGACCTGCGCGACAAGGTCATGCTCACCTACTTCGACAGATGGAAATACCGGCACCCCACGCCGGCCGACTTCATCCGCGTCGCCGAAGAGGTCAGCGGCCTCCAGCTCGACTGGTACCGCACCTTCTTCGTCAATACCAGCAAGACCGTCGACTACGCCATCGACAGCCTCTGGGAGGTGAAGGGCCGCATGCAGGTACGCCTCCGCAACGCCGGCACCATGCCCCTCCCCGTCGACCTCGAGCTCCGCTTCAAGGACGGAAGCCGCGAGACGGCCCATATCCCCCAATACCTCGCGTTCGGCGCAAAGCCCAGCGAGGACCCCGCCGTCAAGCGGACCGTCGGCAGCCCCTGGAAATGGACGCACCCGACCTACACCCTGGAGATCGAACGGAAGCTCACCGACCTCAGATCGCTCGAGATCGACCCGCTGCAGCGCACGGCCGACATGGAACGGCGCAACAACCGCCTCGAACTCAACTGGTGAACCCCGACCCTAACAAAAGCCCCGGCACCCCTCTGACGCGGATGCCGGGGCTTTTGTATGCCGACGCCCCGCCCGTTCAGCAAGGGACGTAGAGGATGCACTTGTCGTCGAAGCCCTCACCCGGGAAGAGGGCTTCGATGGACTGCACATGCGGGCGGAGGCGGCTCTCCGAGATCTCGGGCGCGAGGTCGCCACCCTTGAGGCAGAGGAGCCCGTTCTTGAACCCTTCCACCTTTCGTTCGGGACGTAGCAGCGGCCGGGCCCAGGCCCATAGGTCCTTCAGCGGCGCCACGGCACGGCTCACGGCGAAGTCGAAGCGCCGGTCGCGGATATCTTCGGCTCGGGTATGCCGGGTGTTGACGTTCCCGAGCCCCAGGGCCTCGACGACGGCGTCGACGACCTTGAGTTTCTTTCCGATGGAGTCGACGAGGCAGAAGCGCACGTCGGGGAAGTAGATGGCGAGGGGGATGCCCGGGAAGCCGCCGCCGGTGCCGATGTCGACGACGTCGAGGCCCGGGGCGAAGTCGACCCAGGCGGCGATGGCGAGCGAGTGCAGCACATGCCGTTCGTAGAGGTGGTCGATATCCTTCCGGGAGACGACGTTGATGCGCGCGTTCCAGTCGCGGTACAGTTCCTCCAGCCGGCCGAGTTGGCGGAGCTGGGTCTCCGTGAAGTCGGAGAAATGGCGCTGGATCACTTCCATCCCGGCCGGGGTGCCATCCATGGGGCGCGGATGAAGATGAGGTAATAGGCCCACTGCCAGATGTCGAGGAGCGGGTACCAGGGCCAGAGGTCGGCTTCGCCGAGGCGGGTCATCGCCTTCCGGTAGATGACGCCCTGTATGAGGAGGCGGATGCCGAAGATGGCGGCGGCGACGCGGAGGTCTGCCAGTGCCAGGCTGGCGGCAAGGAGGGGATAGAAGAGCAGTTGTGCGCTGGCATAGAGGCCGAGAAGGGCCTTGTGGAGGGGCTTGTAATGGCGGCCGGTGCTGAAATGCCGGCGTTTCTGCCGCTGCCAGTCGCGGAAGCGGGTCTTGGGTTCGGAGCGGGTGAAGGCCTCGGGGTGGACCATGACGGCCGTGTTGCCGGGGGTGGCGGCCATGTTGACGAACTGGTCGTCGTCGCCGCCGGGAATATGGTGGTGTGCGGAGAAGCCTTTGTGGCGGAAGAAGAGTTCGCGGCGGTAGGAGAGGTTGCGGCCGACGCCCATGTATGGGATGCCGGCTAGGGCGAACGACAGGTATTGCAGGGCGGTGTGGAAGGTCTCGAAGCGGATGAGGCGGTTGAGGATGCCGGGGCGGCGTTCGTAGGCGCCGTAGCCGAGGACGATCTCGACGCCGTCGGTGTAGGCCGACTGCATGCGGCGTACCCACTGGGGGGAGGCTGGGCTGCAGTCGGCGTCGGTAAGCAGCACCACTTCGTGCCGGGCCGTCTTGAGGCCTACGGCCAGGGGGAATTTCTTTCCGGGGATGTGCAGGGCCTCCTGTTTGAGGTCGACGGGCCTGAGGTGGCGGTAGCGGGTCTGCAGGTCTTCCAGGATATAGGTGGTGTCGTCGACGGAGTTGTCGTTGACGACGACGACCTCGTGTGGGGCGCTGTAGTCCTGTTCGAGGACCTGGGGCAGCCTTGCCGAGAGGTTGCGGGCCTCGTCGCGGGTGCAGACGACGACGGAGACGGGCATGTCGGGCCGTGTGTCGGTGGGGGTTGGCGGGTGGAAGGCGAGGCGGCGGAAGAGGGCGAGGTGGTAGGTGACCTGGATGGCCGCGACGGCGGCGAGGGCGATCAGGAGGAGTGTACCGGTGTCGGCTGACATATGCGCGAAATTACCGAAACCGGGTAAGACCTGGGATGCCGGGGCCGACTTTCCCGGTCAGCCGCGGTTGAAGAGGAGGCGGAGGTAGAAGCGGGGGTCTCGGAAGCGGTGGCGGAGGTCGACGTCGTTGAACATGCAGGTCATGAGTTCGCGGAGTTCGCGGTTGCGGGCGCCGATGCGCATGAGGAAGTTGAACAGCCAGGGGTGGTGGACCATCTGCTGCAGCCGGTGGCTGATGTCGAGTTCGGGTCCGAGGACGCGGTAGACGTCGGCCTCGTAGGGGGCGAGGGCGGCGGCGGAGACGTCGCCGGCTGCCAGGGCGGCGGCGGCGCGTTGGGCGGCATAGTAGCCGGCGTACATGGCGTTGCCGATGCCTTCGCCGGTGAAGGGGTCGATGAGGTGGCCGGCGTCGCCGACGAGCATGTAGCCGTCGCCGTGGAGCCGTCGGCGCCGGCTGCCGAGAGGGAGTCCGTAGCCGTCGATGCGGCCTTCGAGGGTGGCGTTGCGGAAGCGCTCGCGGATGACGGGGTCGTTGGCGACGGTCTCCTCGAGCATTTTCCGGAGGTTGACCTTGCGGCGCGAGACCTCGCGGCTGAGCATGCCGAGGCCGACGTTGGCGTGGCCGTCGGGCAGCGGGAAGATCCAGAAGTAGCCGGGCAGCACGCCCTTGAGGAAGTGCAGTTCGATGAAGTGGTGCGGATGGCAGCCGGTGACGCCGCGGTAGTAGGCGCGTACGCCGGCGCAGTGGTGGTCGGGGTCCATGGCGTGCCCGGCGATATCGCGCGTAAAGGCGGAATGGGCGCCGTTGGCGACGATCACCAGCTTCGCCTGCACCCGCAGGCCGCGGCCGTCCCTGCCGGTGAGCCGCCATCCGTCGTCGAGCCGTTCGAAGGCCTCGAGGGCCTCGCCTTCGATGAGGGTCACGCCGGGACGGGTGCGGAGTTCCTGCACGAGGATGTCGTCGAAGTCGGTACGCCGGCAGACGAAGCCGACGGGCCTGTCCATCTCCTTTTCGTAGCCGAGCTTGAGGGGGATGTCCATCCCGATGCGGTTGGGAGCGACGAAGGTGACGCCCCAGCTGTCGGCCTTGACCTCGGCTGTCGAGAGCCGCTCGGCGACGGCGGGGTCGATGCGGCGGAGGATGGTGAGGACCTTCCCGCTGAGGCCGTCGCCGCAGACCTTGTCGCGCGGGAAGACGGCCTTGTCGACCACCAGGCAGGGCACGCCCAGGCGCGAGAGTTGCAGGGCTGCGGCGGCCCCGCCGGGTCCCGCTCCCAACACCAACACGTCCGTCTTCAACTCCCTGCTGCCCTGTTCCATGCGGTATCGTTACATCGTTTCTTCGGGCCCTTCGGCCGTCGGTAAGGGGTCTTCGTCGGCCGTGGCGCGGCTGCCGGAGGGCTTGCCCCCGACGACGACGACGATCTCGCCCTTCACGCCCCGGCCGGCGAAATGGTCGTGCACCTCGCGGAGGGTGCCACGGACATTCTCCTCGAATTTCTTGGTGAGTTCGCGGCTGACGCAGCAGGGCCTGTCGGCCCCGAAATGGTCGGCCAGCTGCGCGAGCGTCTTCACCAGCCGCTGGGGAGACTCGTAGAAGACCATCGTGCGGACCTCGGCCGAGAGGGCCGTAAGGCGGGTATGGCGGCCCTTCTTGAGGGGCAGGAACCCTTCGAAGCAGAAGCGGTCGGTCGGCAGGCCGCTGCAGACGAGGGCCGGCACGAAGGCGGTGGGGCCGGGGAGGCATTCGACGGGCAGGCCCTCGCGGATGCAGGCACGTACCAGCAGGAAGGCAGGGTCCGAGATGCCGGGCGTGCCGGCGTCGGTGAGGAGGGCCACCCGACGGCCCTCCCGCAGCTGGTCGACCAGATGGGGGACGACGCGGTGCTCGTTATGCCGGTGGTAGGGCGAGAGGGGGGTGCGGACGCCATAGTGCGCGAGAAGGAAGGCACTGGTGCGGGTGTCCTCGGCGAGGATGAAGTCGGCCGAACGGAGCAACTCCACGGCCCGGTAGGTCATGTCGGCCAGGTTGCCGATGGGCGTGGGGACGAGGTGGAGCATGTCGGTCCGGTTCGGGGTGGCGGGCCGCCGATGGCGGTGCCGGCGCCGGGGTCAGCCAGCGACGGTCACCTCGAAGGTTTCCATCACGGCGTTGGCGAGCAGCCGCTTGGAGGCCTCTTCGGCGACGGCCCGGGCCTCCTCCGGCGTGGCGGCCTCGACGGTGAGGCGGATGCGCTTGCCGATGCGGACATCCGTCACCGAGGTCAGGGAGAGGCTGGCGAGCCCCCCGAGGACGGCCTTGCCCTGCGGGTCGAGGAGGTCCTTGAGCGGCATCACGTTGACATCCACGTGGTAAGTCATCAGGCTTTCGGTTTGAAGGCTAAAGATAGCGCGATATAGGCGAGGAAGACGACGGGCACCGCCAGCCAGCCAAGGAGGAGGGCGGCGGCGATGCCGACGGCCAGCAGGACCCACTTGGGCAGGTTGCTGCGGAAGCCCGCGTCGCGGAACTTGAGGGCCATCAGCGGCAGGTCGGACACCATCAGCCCCGACAGCAGCAGGATCAGCAGGTACAGCACCCAGGGCTGCAGCAGCCATCCCTGGACGACCGGCTCGCCGTAGAGCAGGATGAAGGGGATGGATGCGACCAGCAGGCCCACCGCCGGCGTGGGCATGCCCCGGAAGCCATAGGCCTGCCCCGGGTCGAGGTTGAAGCGCGCCAGCCGCCATGCGGCCGCCATCGGCAACAGGAAGGCCGGGGCCAGCCCGGCGGCCGACACGTCGAGCCCGTCGGGACCGGCCGCATAGGCGATGCGCAGCAGCTGGTACAGGATCATGCCGGGGGCGACGCCGAAGCTCACCACGTCGGCCAGCGAGTCCAGCTCACGGCCCATCTCGGAAGAGGCCTTGAAGAGCCGGGCCACGAAGCCGTCGAGGAAGTCGACGACGGCGGCGGCGAAGAGGAATGCCGAACCCCACCAGACACGCTCCGGCAGGTAGACCTTCCACTCCTCTCCGTTGTAGTTCATGACGCCCTCTCCCGTCTGCAGGATCTGGACGATCGCCAGACACCCGAAGAACAGGTTCAGCAGCGTGAAGAGATTCGGCACCTGTCGCATGGCTTCCGGTATGGGTTGGGGTGGTGCCCGCAGGCCGGCTCCGGCCGGGGGCATGACGGGTGCGGTGTCATCGCCGCATGAGCCGTTCGATGTCGTCGGCCTCGATGGGGATGTCGGCCATCAGGTCCTGGCTGCCCGTCCTCGTCAGCCATACGTTGTTCTCGATGCGCACGCCCGTCCGCTCCTCTTCGATGTAGATGCCCGGCTCGATGGTGAGCACCATGCCCGCCTTCAGCGGTTCCGTCTTGGTGCCGAGGTCGTGGACGTCCACGCCGAGGTGGTGGGAGATGCCGTGGTAGAGGTATTTGCGGTAGGCCCTGTTCTCGGGGTCCTCGTTCTTCACGTCGGCCTTGGAGAGGAGCCCGATCTTGAGGAACTGCCGGGTGGCCTCGTCGCCGACACGGTCGTGGTAGTCGAGGATGGTGATGCCGGGCTTGAGGATGGCCTTGCAGTGGCGGTGGATGGCCAGGCAGGCGTTGTAGACCTCCTTCTGCCGCTTCGTGAACCGGCCGTTGACGGGCACGGTGCGCGTGAGGTCGGCCGCATAGCCGCCCCATTCGGCGCCGAAGTCCATCAGCACCAGCTCGCCGTCGAGGCACTCGGCGTCGTTGGCGACGTAGTGGAGGGTGCGGGCCCTGTCGCCCCCGGCGATGATGGAGGAATAGGCGGGGCCGGCGGAACGGTGGCGGAGGAACTCGTGCCAGATCTCGGCCTCTATCTCGTTCTCCCAGACTCCCGGCCGGATGAAGGCCAGCAGGCGGAGGAAGGCCTGGCGCGTGATGGCGCAGGCCTGACGCATGACGTCCACCTCGGTCTTCGACTTGACGGCGCGGAGGTCGCGCAGGATGCGGGCGGCGCGTTCGTAGTGGTGCAGCGGGTAGCGCTCGCGCATCTCGCGGGCATAGCGGTAGTCGCGCACCGGCACGAGGTTGGCCTTGCGGTCGTTCTCGTTGGTGTTGAGGTAGATGGTGTCTGCCAGGTGCACCCAGGGCTGGAGGAGGCCGTCGAGGACGTCGAGCCAGACGATGGTGGCGATGCCGGAACGGGACGTGGCCTCGTCGCGACGCAGCCGGCGGCCGTCCCACTTCTCCTTGAGTTCGTTGGGGCGGACGAGCACGAGCACCTCGCGGTAGCGGGGGTCGGGGTTGTCGGGGAAGAGCACCAGCATGGTGTCCTCCTGGGTGACGCCGGTCAGCCAGTAGAGGTCCGAGTTCTGCCGGAAGGGATGTAGGGCGTCGCCGTTGGCGGGCAGCTCGTCGTTGCTGTTGAAGATGGCGATGCTGGCGGGCTTCATGCGCTTGACGAAGCGCGCCCGGTTCTCGGTGAATATCCGGGGGTCGATGGATGCGGAACGCATGGGCTGGGTTTGTCCGGACCGAAAGTACTCAAAAATCGCTTGACGGCGGGTCGGCGGCCGCACCCGGCCGGGCGTCGGAGGGCCGGGATGGCGCTCAGAACAGCCCGTAGAGCTGCGAGTCGATCTTCTGGATGATGTGGCCGAAGTCCTCCTCGTCCTCCGCGAACTTGGTCTTGTCGACGTTCACGACGAGCAGCGGCCCCTCCTGGTACCCTTCGATCCACTTGCTGTAGTATTCGTTGAGGCGTTTGAGGTAGTCGAGCCGGATGTTCTCCTCGTATTCGCGCCCGCGCTTCTGGATCTGGCCGACGAGGGTCGGCACGGAGGCCTGGAGGTAGATGAGGAGGTCGGGCGGCTGGACCATCTGGCGGAGGGTCTGGAAGAAGTCGTAATAGTTGTCGTAGTCACGCTTGCTCATGAGCCCCATCTCGTGGAGATTGGGCGCGAAGATGTTGGCGTCCTCGTAGATGGTGCGGTCCTGGATGACGGTCTCGGTGCCTCGGCTGATCTCGAGGAGCTGGGTGAGGCGGCTGTTGAGGAAGTAGATCTGGAGGTTGAAGCTCCAGCGGGGCATGTCCTCGTAGAAGTCGTAGAGGTAGGGGTTCTGGTCGACGTCCTCGAAATGCGGGATCCAGCGGTAGTGCTTGCTGAGCATCTCCGTGAGGGTGGTCTTGCCGGCGCCGATGTTGCCGGCCACGGCGATATGCTTGGGTTTCCTGATGCGGGCCATGATGTCTGGGCGTTGGTGGGCGGACGGGGGGGGTGTGCCGACAAAATAGGCATTCTCGGCGAGAATGCTGCGGCGGGCCCGCACGCGTCGCTCAGCGGAAGTAGTCGAGGCCCATGGCGTCTCGGACGAGGCGCATGGTCTCCCGGGCGCTGGCGCGGGCCTTCTCGGCACCGAGTTGCATGACGCGGGCGAGGTAGGGCCTGTCGGTCCGGATGGACTCGGCCCTCTCGCGGATGGGGGCGATGAACGCGACCATGTCGTCGGCCAGTTGCCGCTTGAGGTCGCCGTAGCGGATGTCGGCGCGGTCGTAGGCCGCTCGGAAGGCCTGGGCGGTGGCGGGTGCGCTGACGAGGTCGAGCAGGAGGAAGAGGTTTTCGATGTAGTCGGGCATGGGGGTGCCGGGTGCCTGGGGGCCGGCGTCGGTCCGGGCCTTCATGACCTTCTTGCGGATGAGGTCGTCGTCGTCGGCCAGGTAGAGGGTGGCGAGCTGGTTCTCGCTCTTGCTCATCTTGCCGGTGCCGTCGAGGCTGGGGACCTTGACGAGGGATTCGCCGAAGTTGAAGGCTTCGGGCTCGGGGAAGACCTGTCCGTAGCGGTGGTTGAAGCGGTTGGCGAAGTTGCGCGACATCTCGAGGTGCTGCTCCTGGTCCTTGCCCACGGGCACGCGAGAGGCGCGGTGCAGGAGGATGTCGGCCGCCTGCAGGACGGGATAGGTCAGGAGCCCGGCGTTGATGTTGTCGGGCTGGAGGCGGGCCTTGTCCTTGAAGGTGGTGGTCTTCTCGAGTTCTCCCTTGTAGGCGAGCATGTTGAAATAGAGGTAGAGTTCGGTCGTCTCGGGCACATGGCTCTGGCAGTAGAGGGCTGCCTTGTCGGGGTCGAGGCCGCAGGCGATGTTCTCGGCCAGCACGCGATGGACGTGGCCGCGGAGTTCCTGCGTGTCGGGGTGGGTGGTGAGCGAGTGGAGGTCGGCCACCATGAAATAGCAGGTATGGGTCTCCTGCAGGCGGACGTAGTTGCGCAGCGCCCCGAAATAGTTGCCCAGGTGCAGGAAGCCGGTGGGGCGGATGCCGCTCATGACGATGGGTCGGTTGTCCATGGCGGTAAAGATACGGAACGGCCTCCGGCCCGGACGCCCGACACCGGCTTCGCACCTTGGCGGGATGCCTGATGAAAATGTCCCTGCGATGCAGGGGGAAACGCTATTTTTGCCGACATAGGAGCCATGGAACTGACCGACGAGATGGTGGACAGGATCGCCGCACTGGCAAAGCTCAGCTTCACGGCGGAGGAGCGGGAGGAGATCCGCCAGGACCTTGCCCGGATGATCGGCTTCGTCGACCAGCTCAGGGCCCTCGACCTCGATGGCGTGCCCCCGCTGACGCACCTTTCCGACACCTCCGGCCCCGGTCGCGACGACATCGCCGGCGTGGGCACCCCGCCGGCATCCGCGCTGCAGAACGCACCGTCTGTCTCAGGCCCCTACTTCACCGTCCCCAAATTCATCCAGCGCTAGGGAGAGACCCCATCCGCCATGGCACACACCCCCGACGCCCCCGAGGCCGTCATCGAACTGCAGGACATCCGCAAGAGCTACTTCATGGGCCGCCAGGAACTCGAAGTGCTCAAGGGCATCACCCTGGCCATCCGGCGCAACGAATACGTGGCCCTCATGGGCCCCTCCGGCTCCGGCAAGAGCACGCTGATGAACATCCTCGGCTGCCTCGACTCGCCCACCGCGGGCACCTACGTCCTCAACGGCCACGACGTGAGCACCATGGCCGACAACGACCTCGCCGAGATCCGCAACCAGGAGATCGGATTCGTCTTCCAGCAGTTCAACCTCCTCCCCCGCCTCACCGCCCTCGAGAATGTCGCCCTGCCCCTCGTCTACGCCGGCCTCCCCCGGAAACGCCGCACCGAGATGGCCATGGAGGTCCTTCGCAAGGTCGACCTCACCGCCCGCAGCCACCACCGCCCCAACGAACTCTCGGGTGGCCAGTGCCAGCGCGTGGCCATCGCCCGCGCCCTCGTCAACAACCCCTCCATCATCCTGGCCGACGAGCCCACCGGCAACCTCGACTCCAAGACCTCCCACGAGATCATGGAACTCTTCAACCATATCCACGCCGAAGGCAACTCGGTCGTCCTCGTCACCCACGAGGAGGACATCTCCCGCTTCGCCCGGCGCGTCATCCGCCTGCGCGACGGCGTCCTCGAGAGCGACCGGCTCAACACAGAGACGCCCGTCCCCGCCTCCGCCTGAGGCGGACGCCGGCATCGCACCCGCCGGCGCGAACAAATCCGGCCCCCATCCATTTATAGGTGCATGTCGTTCAAGATATACACGAAAACGGGTGACCGCGGGATGACCTCCCTCATCGGCGGTTCGAAAGTGCCCAAATCACACCTGCGCATCGAAGCCTACGGAACGGTCGACGAACTCAACAGCCACCTGGGCCTCTGCCGCGACCTGCTGGACGACGACGACGCCACGCGCGACCGCCTCCTCGATATCCAGGACCGCCTCTTCACCATCGGCTCCACCCTGGCCTGCGACCCCGGCAAGGAGAGCGGGATGCAGCTGCCCTCGCTCGAGGCCGCCGACATCGAGGCCCTGGAGGGCGAGATCGACCGGATGACGGAGGCCACACCACCCATGCGCGCCTTCATCCTGCCCGGCGGCCACCCCTCCGTCTCACAGCTGCACATCGCCCGCTGCGTCTGCCGCCGCGCCGAACGCAGCTGCGTGCGGCTCGACGACGCCGACGCGCCCGACCATGCCCGGGTCATCCAATACCTCAACCGGCTGAGCGACTACCTCTTCACCCTCGCCCGCTACACCGCCCACCGCGTCGGCGTCGGCGAGATCCCCTGGAGGCCGCGCCGCACCGGCCAGGTGTGATCCCCCTCCAGCCCTCTCCCTCCGTCGACGGATACGAAGCACCCGGCCGGGGGCCTGTCGCATGGCCCTACCCCTGACGAGGCCATGGGCGCCACATCACACGATGCGGCCGTCGCGCATATGGATCACGCGGTCGCTCATGCGGGCCAGTTCCTCGTTATGGGTGACGATGAGGAAGGTCTGCCCGTCCTGGTCGCGCAGCTGACGGAAGAGTTCGTGGAGTTCGCGGGCATTGGCGGAGTCGAGGTTGCCGGTGGGCTCGTCGGCGAAGACGATGCGGGGCCGGTTGACGAGGGCCCGGGCGACGGCCACGCGCTGCTGCTCGCCGCCGGAGAGTTGGGAGGGGCGTTGGCCGGCCTTGTCGGACAGCCCCAGCCGCCGGAGGAGTTCCTGCGCACGGCCCTCCAGCTCCCTGGGCCGCTGCCGGGCGATCCAGCCGGGAATGCAGACGTTCTCCAGGGCCGAGAACTCGGGCAGGAGGTGATGGAACTGGAAGACGAAGCCGGCCTGGCGGTTGCGGAAGGCCGCCAGGCGGTGCCCCTGTAGGTCGTCGATGCGCAGGCCGTCCAGCCGCACCTCGCCCGCATCGGCCCTGTCGAGCGTACCCAGGATGTGCAGCAGCGTGCTCTTGCCCGCCCCGGAGGAGCCGACGATCGACACGATCTCGGCAGGCCCTACCGTCAGGTCCACCCCCTTCAACACCCGCAGCTCGCCGTACCGCTTCTCAATGCCCCTGGCTTCCAGCATCCGAACGTCCGTTATGGTGCCAAATTAGGCATTCCACCCCTTCCGGCAAGGCAGCGCTTCGGCCATGCGCACCGATCCTTGCATTCCGTTGGCATGAGGTTTGGTAATTCCCCTTGAAAATTTACTTTTGCCGAAAATATAAAACAAGGAGGTCCCGATGTTTTGGACGCTGGAACTCGCATCCTATCTGGAAGACGCGCCGTGGCCCGCCACCAAGGACGAACTGATCGACTATGGCATCCGCAGCGGCGCCCCCATCGAAGTGATCGAGAACCTCCAGGAGTTGGAGGACGAGGGAGAGATCTACGAAGGCATTGACGACATCTGGCCGGACTATCCCAGCCAGGAGGATTTTTTCTTCAACGAGGACGAGTACTGAGTACCGCCTGCGACGTGACGGGGCCGCCTTCGGGCGGCCTTCTCATTTGTCGGCGCCGCGGCCGAAGCGGACCTTCATGTAGGCCATCAGCAGGGTGAGGCCCATGATGATGCCGTTGGCGAGGATGAGCGAGAGGTCCGACTTGAGGATGCCGTAGACGAGCCAGGTGCTGACGTTACCCATGAGGATGAGGAGCATCCAGGCCGAGAGGTCGCCGACGGACCGCGTCGTCCAGGCCTTGTAGACCTGGGGCACGAAGGTGATGGAGGAGAGGAAGACGCCGAGGAGGCCGAGGTAGTCGATCCATTGCAGTCCGTCCATGATTTCGGGTTTCGGGGTTATTTCTCCATCTGGTCGATGACGGCCGGGGTGACGCCGGTGGTGGAGAAGCCGCCGTCGTGGAAGAGGTTCTGCATGGTGACCATGCGGGTGAGGTCGGAGAAGAGGGAGACGCAGTAGCGGGCGCAGTCGTCGGCCGAGGCGTTGCCCAGCGGGCTCATGCGTTCGGCGTAGCTGATGAAGCCGTCGAAGCCCTTGACGCCGCTGCCGGCGGTGGTGCGGGTGGGCGACTGCGAGACGGTGTTGACGCGGACCTTGCGGCGCACGCCGTAGTGGTAGCCGAAGCTGCGGGAGACGCTCTCGAGGAGGGCCTTGGCGTCGGCCATCTCGTTATAGTCGGGGAAGACGCGCTGGGCGGCGATGTAGGTGAGGGCGACGACGCTGCCCCATTCGTTGAGGGCGTCCATGTCCCAGGCCGTGCGCAGCACGCGGTGTAGCGACATGGCGGAGATGTCGAGTGTGCGCTGGTTGAAGCCGTAGTCCATCTCGGTGTAGTGCCTGCCCTTGCGCACGTTGAGGCTCATGCCGATGGAGTGGAGGATGAAGTCGACGCCGCCGTTGAAGTGCTTCATGCTCTCGTCGAAGAGTTTGCGGAGGTCGTCCATGTTGACGACGTCGGCGGGGAACACGGGGGCCTGGACGGCTTCGGCGAGGCGGTTGATCTCGCCCATGCGGAGTGCCACGGGCGCGTTGGTGAGGACGAGGGAGGCCCCTTCGGCATGGCATTGGAGGGCGGTGCGCCAGGCGATGGATTTCTCGTCGAGGGCGCCGAAGATGATGCCCCTCTTCCCTTGCAGCAGTTGGTTGGACATGGTCGTGAGGTTGTGGCAAAGGTAGCGGAATTCACGGTTCGCCGTGGTCCGGCGGCGGCTTCAGCGCTTCCGGGCGGGGGCCTTGGCCCGGTCGGCCGCCCCTTCGGCGATGAGTTCGCGGGCGTTCTGCATCACGACGGGCGAGGGCCTTTCGCCGCCCATCATGCGGGCGAGGGCCTCCACGCGGCCGGCCTCGTCGAGCCGGCGGATGCGGGTGCGGATGCCGGCCTCTGTGGCTTCCTTGTGGATATGGAAATGTGCGTCGGCCCGGGCCGCGATCTGTGGCTGGTGGGTGATCGACAGCACCTGGTGGTGCTGGGCGAGTTCCTTCATGAGGATGCCCACCTGTCGGGCGGCCTCGCCGCTGATGCCGGCGTCTATCTCGTCGTAGATGAGGGTGGGCATGTCGAGGGAGCGTGCCACGAGCGATTTGATGACGAGCATGAGGCGGCTGAGTTCGCCGCCGCTGGCCACCTTGGCGAGGGGTTCGAAGCGCTTGGAGCGGTTGGCGTCGAACAGGAAGCGTACCTGTTCGGAGCCGCCCTCGCAGAGCGGCACTTCGTGGAGTTCGACGCGGAGGGCTGCGTTGGGCATGCCCACCCGGTGCAGGAGGGCTTCGCTGCGCTCGGCCAGGGTGGGGGCCTGGCGGCGGCGGTTGGCCGTGAGGGCGGCGGCCAGCGTCTGGGCCCGCGTGAAGGCCGCCTGCACGTCGCGCTCCAGCGTCGACACCTCGGCGCCTGCGTCGGCGACGGCCGCCAGCCTTCGCTCCAGGCCGGCCTGCACGCCGAGGAGCCCGGCGGAGTCGCGCACGCCGTGCTTCTTCATGAGCCGCTGCCCCAGTGCGATCCGGCCGGCGACCTCGTCCATCCGCGCCGGGTCGGAGGCGGTCGCGTCGGCGATGTGCTGCAGTTCGCCCGAGAGGTCGCGCAGCTCGAGGAAGGCCGACCCGAGCCGGTCCGACAGCGCGGGCAGGGCGGGGTGGACGGGGCCGAGCGACTGGAGCTGGTTCAGGATCGCCTTCAGCTGCTGCACCAGCGGCTGTTCGCTGTCGGACAGGTCGTAGCAGACCCTTGCCAGGACGCTGCGGATCTGGTCGGCATGCGATAGCGTCCGCAGCTCCGCCTCCAGCGCCTCCATCTCGCCCTCCCCCCAGGCGGCCTCGCGCAGCTCGTCGTGGAGGAAGCGGTGGTAGTCGAGTTCGCGGTTGCCGGCGTCGACGGCGGCCCTGGCCGCCTCGAGGCGGCGCTTGAGGCCGGTATAGGCGTGGTAGGCGGCGCGGTAGTCGCGCAGCACCCCGGCATGTTCGCAGACGGCGTCGAGGACGCTCCGCTGGAACTCGTCGCGCGCCAGGTCGAGGGTGTCGAACTGCTGGTGCATGTCGACCAGCCGGGCGGCGATGGCCTGCAGCTGGGAGAGGTTGACGGGGGTGTCGTTGATGAAGGCGCGCGACTTGCCGGTGGCGGCCAGCTCGCGGCGCAGGATGAGTTCGTCGGCGGGGTCGATGTCCCACTGCGAGAGGAGCTCGCGCAGGTCGGGCCGGTCACCACCCGTGAAGACGGCCTCCACGACGGCCTTGGCCGCGGCATCGCGGAGCACCGAGCTGTCGGCCCGCTCCCCCAGCACCAGCCCCAGGGCGCCTACGAGGATGCTCTTGCCTGCGCCCGTCTCGCCGGTGAGGATGTTGAGATGGTCGGCGAAGGATACCTCGAGGGTGTCGATGATGGCGTAGTTCCGGATGTGCAACTTGGAGAGCATGCGCCAAAATTAGCACGGACCGCACGATGACGGTCGGGAAAGGCGGGGGAAAATGCCCGGCGGGCGGCGTTATTTTTCGGGAGCGGGGCGGGCTCAGAGGGTGGCCTGCGCCTCGAGTTCGGCGTCGACGAGGATGCGGCCGCAGTTCTCGCAGACGAGGATCTTCTTGCGCTGGCGCACTTCGCTCTGGCGCTGGGGCGGGATGGCGTTGAAACAGCCGCCGCAGGCGTCGCGCACGATGGAGACGACGGCGAGGCCGTTCTTGTAGTTGTTGCGGATGCGGTCGTAGGAGACGAGCAGACGCGCGTCGACCTTCTCGCGGGCCTTGACGGAGAGGTTCCGGTATTCGGTCTCCTCCTTCTCGGTCTCCTCGATGATCTTCTCGAGTTCGGACTTCTTGTGCTTGAGGTTGGCGTCCTTGGCGTTGAGGTTCTTGCGGGCGACCTCGAGGAGGCGGGCCTTGTCGTCGCGCTCCTGGCTGGCGTCGGCGATGTGCTTGCGGGCCAGGCGGATGTCGAGGTCCTGCAGTTCCATCTCCTTGTTGAGGGCCTCGAACTCGCGGTTGTTCTTGACGTTCTCGCTCTGTTTCTTGTATTTCTCCAGCAGCGCCTCGCACTCGCGGATGGTGTTCTCCTTTTCGGCGATGAACTCGTTCACGCCGTTGATCTCCTCCTCGATGCGGGTGACGCGGGCGGAGAGGCCCTGTATCTCGTCCTCCAGGTCGCTCACCTCCATGGGCAGCTCACCCTTGAGGACCTGTATCTCGTCGAGCTTGCTGTCGACCTTCTGCACGTGGAGGAGGGAGTTGAGCTTCTCCTCGATGGAATATTCCTTCACAGTGGCCATATGGACGGGGGGTGATAGTTGACGGGGTTGGTGTCTGTCTCCGTTTTCAGGACCGCGAAGGTAGGGAATTTTTCAGCAAGGCGGGCATGGACGCCGGCCATGAAGCCGGCTTCGCTTTCGAAGTGGCCGATGTCGGCGAGGAGCATCCGCCCGTCGGGCCGGAAGAAGTCGTGGTATTTGAGGTCTGCCGTCAGGAAGGCGTCGGCGCCTGCGGCGAGGGCGTCGGCGATGAGGGGGGCGCCGGCGCCGCCGCAGAGGGCGAGGGTGCTGACGGTCCTTCCCGTCGGCGGGCTGTGCCGGATGCAGGGGGTGCTGCAGCGTCGGCGGGCGAGGTCGAGGAGGTCGGCTTCCGACATGGGTACCGGCAGCCGGCCCAGGAGGCCGGCGCCGATGCCGGGCATGGGGTTCTCGGTGCGGAGGAAGCCGTAGGCCACCTCCTCGTAGGGATGGGCCGCGCGAAGGGCGGCCAGTACGCGGTCGGCCAGGCGGTCGGGGAGGATGACCTCCAGGCGCTGTTCGGGCTCGGCGTGGTCGGCTCCGATGCGGCCCACCCAGGGGTCGGCCCCCGGACCTGCCCGGAACGTGCCGGTGCCCGCCGCCGAGAAGCTGCAGTGGTCATAGGCGCCGACATGGCCGGCGCCGGCGTCGAAGAGCGCCTGGCGGACGGCGGCGAGATGGGCTTCGGGCACGTAGGTGTGCAATAGGAGAAGGCGGCCGGGCAGCGGTTGCAGCACACGCCGGTCGGTGAGGCCGAAGGCGTCGGCCAGCCAGCCGTTGATGCCGTCGGCCACATGGTCGAGGTTCGTATGGGCGGCGTACAGGGAGATGCCGGCGCGTAGGGCGCGGGTGAGGAGGCGCCCCGTGGCATCGTCGGCGATGACACGCCGAAGGCTGCCGAAGACGGGCGGATGGTGGGAGACCACCAGGTCGCAACCCCGCCGCTCCGCCTCCGCGAGCACCGCCTCGGTGACGTCGAGGCAGAGGAGGACGCCACGGCAGACCGCCCTCCGGTCGCCCGCGAGCAGACCCACGTTGTCGTACGACGCCGCCAGGTCGGGCGGGGCCAGGTCCTCCAGGCAGCGGATGATGTCGCCCACCGTCGTCATATCCCACAAGGTAGGACCCGGAATTGAGATTACCTTGCAGGGATGAAACGCCGCCTCCTCCGGACGGGCGCCGCCGGCGCCCTACTGGCCGCCGTGATGTCGGTCGCCGCCCAGCCGCACGAGAGCGACTGGGACACCTACCTCATGCAGGTGGAGGGCAGGCCCGTGTCGGTCGTCGTCGACCTGGGCCTCCGCACGGCCGCACCGATGGCCGACAGGCCCCTGGCCGTCCTCATCCGCACCCGCATCCTGCGGCCACAGCCCAACGGCCTCCCGGGCGCGAACGAGTCCGCCCGGCTCGACAGCCTGGAGCAACGGCTCGAAGACTGCCTGCAGCGCGACCGCGACGCCGTCTACGCCGGCCGCTACACGCAGCGCGGCATCCGCACCTTCCACTTCTTCACGGCCGACAGCACCGGCCAGGCCACCGCCCTCCACCAGGCCCTGGCCCCCTTCCCCGAATACGCCTGGCTCGCCCGGACCCTCACCGACACCGCCTGGTCCAACTACTTCGACGTCCTCTACCCCCCGCCCCGCGAATACGAATGCATCCGCAACCGCCGCCTCGTCGACCACCTCCAACGCATGGGCGACCCCCTCACCGAAGCCCGCCGCATAGAGCATTTCCTCCGCTTCCCGACCAAGTCGGCCCGCATGGAATTCCTCCGCCAGCCCGGCATGGACATGTTCACCGTCACCGACATGCCCGAGGCCGACACCGGCATGACCACCCTGCCCTACCGCCTCCACCTCTCCCGCAAGGATGTGCCCGACCACGGCCTCGTCGACCGACTCATCATGCCCCTGCACGACAAGGCCGAACGCCTCCGCGGCCGCTACGAAGGCTGGGAGACCCACCTCGTGAAATGACCCAGGGCACCAAGGGGGTTGACAGAGGCATTGCTGCTACATACTTTTACAGGCATCCTCCCTATTCTGTGTATGCCTGTGCGCCTGTCATTCCTGCAACCCGGCGACCCCTTCGCCTTCTCCCTCCCTTTCCGTATATTTGTTTCCGGACACGCTTCGCGCCACGACAGTCGTCCGCGGCCGCCCCATTACGATACACCCCCCCTCGGGCGGGAACACTGCCCTCCACCGACCGCTCAAACACCCCATCATGAGGACCCTGGCAACGCTGTCCCTGCTGCTGCTCCTGCCGACGGTCCTGGGACTGCAAGGCTGCCGCAAGACCCTCTCGGACATCCAGACGAAGGCGCTGATCGACATCATCACCAGTGGCCGATGGGTGGTCGACACCTTCACCGACGCGTCGGCCGACCTGACGGCCGACTACCGGGGCTACGAGTTCAAATTCAACGAGAGCGGAACGGTGGACGCCTTCCTCGGCGCCACCACCACGACGGGCAGCTTCGTCGTCGACGCCCTCAACAGCCGCATCACCTCGCGGTTTCCCGCGGGCAGTGCGGAGCCGCTCCTGAAGCTCAGCGAGACCTGGAGCATCACCAAGGCCTCCCTCTCCCAGGTGGAGGCCAAGCCCACCGATGCCGGACGAACGGCGTTCCTGCGCATCCGGATGAAGTGACCTGAGGCGGTCCGCCGCCCGCTCATCCCCCATACCCGGCCGATGGCCGGCCCCTCCACGCCGAACCTCTGAAATACACCAATGTACCTGAATGAAGAACGACTGCTGTCCGTCGCGGCCCTGCACGGGCCTGCCGGAGGCGCCACCCCGCCTCCGGGCCCCCTGTTGGGCCATGGCGCTGGCGTTAGGCCTGTCGGCCGGGGCGGCACAGGCGCAGATCGTCGCCAGCCGCACCGCGGGGTGCGGTGAGCTGATCGTCAACTTCCGGCCGCAACAGCCCTTCGACCCCGCCAGCAGCTATCGCTGGGAGCTGGGGAGGGGGCCCGTCTCCACCGCCTATGCCCCGGTGGGCGTCTATCCCTCGCCCGGCGTATATCCGGTCAGACTCGAAGTCACCCTCCCCGGCGGCAACCGGACGATCCATACCGATACGGTCCGCGTCTTCCCCAGGCCCGACGTCCGCTTCACCGCCGACGACACCGTCGGCTGCTTCCCGCATCCCGTGCAGTTCACGGATGCCTCGGCCACCCCGTCCGGCGGCGTGGCCTGGCGCGAGTGGTTCTTAGGCGACGGCAACCGTTCGCTCGACGCCGGCCCCCGGCATGTCTATCGCAACGCCGGTACGGGCTATTCCGTCACCCTGCGCATCGCGCCGGCAGCCTGCCCCCTGGACACCTTCGCCATCACCCGCCCCGCCTACATCCGCGTCTTCCAGGGGGTGACGCCCGACTTCGACATCCCCCCGCCGGCCGTCTGCCGGACACCGGCCAGCTTCCGCCTCGCCAACCGGTCCACCGCCGGACCCGGGCAGACCCTGTCCTTCCAATGGTCCATCCCCGGCGCCACACCCTCCACCACCACCGACAGGGAACCGACCGTCAGCTTCCCCGCCGGCGGCGACTACACCGCCACGCTCCTGGCGCGTAGCGACTCGGGCTGTGTCGACACCGTCCGCCGCAGCATCCGCGTCACGCCCCTGGCGACGACCTCCTACTTCAGCACCCCGGCCGACACCGTCTGCCAGGGCGCCCTCGTCGACTTCCTCAACCGCTCCACGCCGGAGCCCGACTCCAGCTTCTGGCAGTTCGGCAGCGAGGCGCCCGTGGCCGGCCTCAACCAGTACAAGGTCTTCGCGCAGACAGGCGACGTGCGCGTGCGGCTCGTCAACCGCTTCGGCAGCTGTCGGGACACGGTGACCCGCACCCTCCACGTCATCGCCGCCCCGCAGTTCGCCGTGAGCAGTGCCAACCGCTTCGGATGCCGGGCGCCCCATGCCGTCGACTTCACCCTCACGGGCCCGGACATCGCCACGCTGGGCAGCGTCCGCTGGGACTTCGGCGACGGCAACACCCTCGACGGCGCCGGACCGACAGCCCGGCACACGTATGCGCGGACGGGCGGCTTCCCCCTGGCCGTCACCCTGCAGAACCGCTACGGATGCGCCACCCGACGCATCGTCGACAGCTTCGCCGTCATCGCCCCGCCCCGCATCCGGCCCTTGAAGATGGTCGACAGCGGCTGTGCGAGTCTGCTCTTCCGCCCGCAGGTCGACATCGAAGCGCCCGACGGGGTGTCCGACTACGCCTGGACCTTCGGCGATGGGGCCGCCGCCGGCACCGGGCCCAACCCCGCCCATACCTACACCCAGGCGCGGCCCGCCCCCTACCCCGTCCGCCTGCGCATCCTCACCCGGACGGGATGCGTCGACTCGGCAGGGGGGCAGGTCTTCGTCGGCATACCGCCGGGCACGGCCGACTTCGACGCCCTGCCCCTCGACATGTGCGGCGGCGATACGGTCCGCTTCACCGACAGGTCCACCGCCACCGGCGGCATCACCGGCCGCCTCTGGGCCTTCGGCGACGGCGGCACCTCCATCGAGAAGAACCCCGCCTACGTCTACCAGGACACGGGCCGCTTCTCCGTCAAACTCACCCTCTTCAACAACGGTTGCCCGTCGCCCGTCGCGACCCGGCCCGACTACATCCGCATCGGCGGCGGTATCGCCACGTTCATCTACGTGGCCGACTGCGCCGACCGCCAGCAGTTCCGCTTCGTCAACACCTCCCGCAACGGCGACAGCTTCGAATGGGATTTCGGCGACAACAGCCCCCGCGTGAGCGTCCGCGACCCCGGTGTCCACCGCTTCCCCGCCCTGGGCAACTATGTCGTCACCCTCAGGGTCGTCAGCGGCAGCTGCACCATGTACCACCGCCTCAACGTGAAGGCCTTCCGCGAAACCCCGGCCTATTCGGCCCGGTCGGCCTTCTCCGCCAACCCCTGCAGGGGCACCACCGTCATCTTCAGCACATCCGGCATCAACCCCGACAACATCCGGAACTACGAATGGGACTTCGGCGACGGACGCTTCACCCCCGGCGCCGCCTCGGCATCCCGGGTGTACCCGGACACCGGCGTCTTCCGCACCCGCCTCCGCATCACCGACGTCCACGGCTGCAGCGACAGCGCCGCCATCGCCCCCCTCGTCATCGGCGGGCCCAGGGCAGGCTTCGAAGCCCCCGTCCGGCAGGGCTGCCGCGGCCTCGAGGTCGACTTCCGCGACACCAGCCGCCACGATGCCGCCACCCGCATCGCCACTCGCGAATGGACCTTCGGCGACGGCAACCGCCTCACCGCCCCCCCCGACCAGCTGGCCGTCCGCCACCGCTACGACCAGTTGGGCAGCTTCGCCGTGAAACTCGTCGTCCGCGACGACAGGGGCTGCGCCGACAGCATGGTGCTCAACGGCTATGTGACCATCACCCAGCCCAGGGCCGCCTTCCGGGCCCCAGCCCGCCAATCCTGCCCCGGAAGCCCCGTCGCCTTCCTCAACGAGTCGACCCTGCAGGGCGGTGTCTTCTCTTGGGACTTCGGCGACGGCAACCGCTCCAGCCAGGAGAATCCCGCCCACGCCTACGCCCGGGGCGGCACCTACACCGTAGCCCTCATCGTGCGCGACTTCGCCGGTTGCCTGGCGGCTGACACCCAACGGGCCTATATCCTCGTCGATACGCCCGACGCGGCCTTCGAACCCAGCGACACCTTCAGCCGCTGCCCGCCCCTGAGCCCCCGCTTCCAGTTCCGGGGACGCTACGCCCGCGACTTCGCCTGGGAGTTCGGCGACGGCAACCGCTCCAGCCTGCCCGACCCCACACAGATCTACCTCTTCCCCGGCACCTACCGGACACGCCTCGTCGTCACCAGCCCCGGCGGCTGCCGCGATACCGCCGAACGCGACATCCGCATCCTCGGGCCCTCCGCCACCGTCGTGATGGACAACACACAGGGCTGCGACTCCGTCCGCACCACCTTCCGGCTCCTCCAGCCCAGGGATGTCGACCTGGTCGTCTGGGACCTCGACGACGGCAGCGCCTCCACCCGCAGCTTCACCTACACCCATGTCTACCGCCAGCCCGGCATCTACACCCCCCGCGTCATCCTGTCCAACGCAGACGGCTGCCAGGTCGCCTACCCCCTGCGCGACACGGTGAAGGCCTTCGGGGTGCTCCCCGGCTTCACCGTCTCCCGCCAGCGGCTGTGCGACAGTGGCATCATCGACTTCCTCGACACCTCGCGCATCGTGGGCAGGCCCGCCGCCTGGGCCTGGACCTTCGGCGACGGCGCCGGCTCATCGCTCCGCAACCCGTCGCACACCTTCCGAAGCCCCGGCATCTACCCCGTCAGCCTCACGGTCACCACCGCCGAAGGCTGCCGCCGCAGCCTCACGCTGCCCGAGGCGGCGCGCGTCGTCAGGTCACCCCGCGGACGCATCACGGGCGACACGACGCGCTGCCTGGACCAGCCCCTCATCCTCCGAGGCGAAGAGGTCGGCACCCCCCGCGACACGTCCGTGCTGGCCTGGGCATGGAACTTCGGCAACGGACAGACGGCCCTCACCCCGACGCCCACGCCCCAGTCGTACCCCGCCGCCGGCCGATATGTCGTACAGCTCCTCCTCAGCAACAGCTCCGGCTGCACCGATACGCTGCGGCTGCCCGTCCGCATCGACCCCCACCCGGTCATCCAACTCCCGGCCGACACGACGATCTGCCTGGGCGACAGCATCCGCCTGACGGCCGGCGGCGCCGAACGCTACCGCTGGCTAGCCCCCGCACCGGGCATCGGATGTGCCGACTGCCCCGTCGTCACCACCCGGCCCGACACCAGCACCACCTTCCGCGTCCGCGCCGAGAACGGCTTCGGCTGCTCCGCCACCGACAGCGTCCGCATCGAAGTGGTACACCCACCGCAGGTGGTGACCGCCATGACCGCCGACACGGTCTGCATCGGCCAGAGCGTACGACTCGACGCCTCCGGAGCCGACCAGTACCGCTGGAGCCCGCCCACCGGCCTCGACAACCCCTCGGTGCCGAACCCCGTCGCCACGCCGACGTCGACGACCGTCTACACCGTCACCGGGATCGACCGGAAGAACTGCTTCCAAAGGACGGGCTCGACGCGGGTCGTCGTCTACACCTACCCGACGGTCCATGCCGGCATCGACATGGGCATCCGGGCAGGGGCCTCCATCCGCCTCAAACCCCTGGCCAGCACCGACGTCACCGACTACCGCTGGTCGCCCGCCACCGGGCTGAGCTGCACCGACTGCCCCGGCCCCGTGGCGGCCCCGGCACAGACCACCACCTACCGGCTTACCGTCGCCAACCCCGGCGGCTGCACCGGCACCGACGAGGTCAAGATCGTCGTCCGCTGCGAGTCCGACAACATCTACCTGCCCAACACCTTCTCGCCCAACGGCGACGGGGTGAACGACCTCTTCTACCCGCGGGGCTCCGGCGTACGCAGCGTCCGTGCCCTCCGCATCTACAACCGATGGGGCGAACTCGTCTTCCAACGCCAGCAGGTCAACGTCAACGACCCCTCCGCCGCCTGGGACGGCCGCTACAAGGGAAGGGCCCTCCCGCCCGACGTCTACGTCTACTACATCGACGTGGTCTGCGACAACGAGGTCATGGTCACCCGCAAAGGCGACGTCGCCCTCATCCGATGACGAACCCGCCGTGAACAGACCCGCGACCATAGCGAAGACCCTCCTCGCCGCCACCCTGCTGGCAGCGACGCCGGCCGCCCGGGCACAGGACCTCTACCTCTCCCAGTTCCATGAAGCACCCATGCTGCGAAGCCCCGCCCTGGCCGGACTCTTCAGCGGCGACCACCGCATCCAGGGCGTCTATCGCAACCAGTGGAACAGCATCTCCTTCCCCTACCAGACGGGGTCCCTCAACCTCGAACACAAACGGACCCTCTTCGACAGCGACGACTACCTCACCCTCGGCCTCCAGATGCTGTACGACAGGGCCGGCACCGTCGCCCTCACCTCCGGACACCTCCTGCCCGTCGTCAACTACCACAAGTCGGTCAGCGACCGCCGCAGCAGCTACCTCTCGCTCGGCTTCTCCGGCGGTGTCGTCACCCGACGGCTCGACCGGTCCAAGGTCACCACCGACATCCAGTTCGACGGCACCGGCTACAACGGGTCCCTCCCCGACGGCGAAGCCTTCACCGCCGGCTACGCCTTCTTCGACGCCGGCGTCGGCCTCAGCTACAACGCCACCCTCGGGCCCGACGAACGGCACGTCTACTTCCTCGGCGCCGCCCTCCACCACCTCAACAGGCCCGTCAACGCGTTCTACCGCAACATCCGCCACCTCCCCAAATGGGTGTTCTCCGCCGGACTGCGCCTCGAGATCTCCGACATCGCCCACCTCACCCTCCATGGCGACCATGTCCTGCAGGCCCCCTACCGTCAGACCGTCTTCGGCGGCAGCTACGCCCGGAAACTCGGCGACGCCGGCGACGCGGCCTTCATACACCTCGGCCTCTTCGGACGCCTGCAGGACGCCCTCATCCCCACCGTCAAACTCGACATCCAACCCGTCCGCATCGGATTCAGCTACGACGTGACCGTCGGCGACGCCGCCGACATCGCCCGCGCCCGGGGCGGCTTCGAACTGTCCCTCTCCTACGCCGGCTTCTCCGACCGCGACAACTCGGCACGGTACGTCGTACGCTGCCCCAAATTCTAAGGACATCGCCCAACTTTGCAGGGGCGCCGGTGTTTACCTTTGCAACCTAAACCCAGAAAGCCCATGAACATCGAAGCAGGCGCCAAAGCCCCCGACTTCACCCTCTACGACAGCGACAAGAACAAGGTCAGCCTGTCAGTCCTCGCCGGCCATAACGTGGTCATCCTCTTCTTCCCACAGGCCTTCACCGGCGTCTGCACCCAGGAACTCTGCAGCGTCCGCGACAGCATGGCCCGCTACGAGAGCCTCAACGCCAAGGTCCTCGGCATCTCGGTCGACTCCATCTTCACCCTCGCCCGCTTCAAGCAGGACCAGGGCTATAACTTCCCCCTCCTGTCCGACTTCAACAAGGAGGTCTGCGAAGCCTATGGCGCCAAATACGACACCTTCGTGTTCGACATGAAGGGCGTCGCCCGCCGCGCCGCCTTCGTGGTCGACAAGGAAGGCACCGTGCGCTACGCCCAGGTGCTGGAGAGCGCCGGCGACCTGCCCGACTTCGACGCCATCCAGGCCACCCTTGCCGGACTCGCCTGACGACAGCCATACGGGGCGGAACCCGTCAGCAACATGCCGGGTACCGCCCCTTTCCCCCTCCCCCTTTCGGGCGAATGGCCTATCTTCACAGGGTGAAGCGGGCCCTTATCCTCGCCCTTTCCGTCTGCGCCGCCACCCTCGGCGCCGCAGCACAGACGGAACCCCCACGAGACCCCTCCGGCCACGCGGGGCGCATCACCCGCTTCTACCCCCATCCCGCCACGACACATATCCAGTTCGACTTCCGCCTGCCGCCGGGGGCGGTGCTCCGCCTCCGTGTCTTCAACTTCATGGGCCGCAAGGTGGTCGACCTCCCCAGGGTCAACCCCGTGATGCGGCTCGACCTGGCCGGCTTCACACGCGGCTTCTACATCTATCAGCTATTGGACGTCCGCGGACGGGTGCTCGAGAGCGGCAAGTTCCAGGTGGAACGCTGAGGAGTTCGGGGGGCGGCTTTCAGAGGACCTGCACGATCAGGAATTTCAGGTAGTGGGTGTTCTCGAGGCCGCTGACGACGGGGTGGTCGGCCGACTGTGTACGGAATTCGACCTGGCGCAGGCGTCGGCGGGCGTCACGGGCGGCCATGTCGACGGTGTCGAGGAAACGTTCCGGCGAGACCACGCTGGTGCAGGAGGACGTCACCAGGAAGCCGCCCGGCCGCACCAGCTTCATGCCCCGCAGGTTGATCTCCTTGTAGCCGGTGACGGCCCGTTCGACGTTGCCGCGCGTGCGCGCGAAGGAGGGCGGGTCGAGCATCACCACATCCCAGCGGCGTTCTTCCCGCGTCCAGGCCTTGAGCACGTCGAAGGCGTTGACCTCCATGAATTCGCATCGGTCGTCCAGCCCGTTGAGGACGGCATTTGCCCGGGCCTGTTCGACAGCCTGTGCGGAGATGTCGAGACCGGTCACCCGCCGCGCGCCGTAGTGGGCGGCGTGGAGTTCGAAGGTGCCGGTGTAGCAGAAGGCGCCGAGGACGTCGGCCCCGTCCGCGATGTGGCGGATGGCGCGGCGGTTGTCCTGCTGGTCGAGGAAATAGCCCGTCTTCTGGCCCTTGTCGAGGTCGACGTGGAACTTCAGTCCGTTTTCCTGCACGACGATCCGGGTGTCGAAGGGGTCGGTGAGTAATCCTTTTTGTTGGGGGAGCCCTTCGAGTTCGCGCACCGGCACGTCGTTGCGTTCGTAGATGCCGCGGGGCCGGAAGATGTCGTGCAGGGCCGCTACGATGGCCGGCTTCCACCGGTCGATGCCGAGGGCGAGGGTCTGTACGACGAGGTGGTCGTTGAACTTGTCGATGATGAGTTGGGGCAGGTCGTCGGCCTCGCCGAAGACGACGCGGCAGTTCTCGGCATAGCCGAGGCGGCGGCGGTAGGCCCAGGCGCTGGCGATGCGGCGGTGGAAGAAGGCGTCGTCGACCGTCTCGGCACGGTCGCGGGTGAGGATGCGGACGACGATGGCCGAGCGGGTGTTGACATAACCCCGGCCCACGAACTCACCCTCGGCGGTGAAGACATCGGCGATGTCGCCGTCGGCCAGTCCGTCGTCGATCCGGTCTACCTCGTTGCCGAAGACCCAGGGGTGGCCGGCGAGGACGCGCTGGCCGATCCGGCGGCGGAGGATGATCTTACGCATCGGCCGAAGGTACACCGAAAGGCCTTGCAGCCGGTTTTCGCTACCTTCACCCGCCGGCCGGTGCTGTCAGACAGGGGCCGGCGAGCCCGACATTTTGACCTGAACCGCCCGAATGGCAGGTCGTTTGCAGCGCCTTGAAGGCGAAAAAAGCGAGACATGGACGAGAACAACACGACAAGCGAGGGCGCCCGGGAGACCCTCCAGGAGGAACGGGCGCAGGGCATCAACACGGACGACAGCATCTCCGGCACGGTCGACGTGGAGGACAAGATCTCCGCCGATGCCGAGATCGAGCGGCTCCGCGAGCAGGTCCGAGAGAAGGAGGACAAGTACCTCCGTCTGTACGCCGAGTTCGACAACTTCAGGCGCCGCAACGCCAAGGAGCGGCTCGAACTGATCCAGACGGCCGGGCGGGATGTCATCCAATCGCTGCTCGAAGTGCTGGACGACAGCGAGCGGGCCGAGCGACAGATGGCGAAGACGGAGGACCTGCAGCAGATCCGCGAGGGGGTGCAGCTGGTCTTCGGCAAGTTGCGCCGAACCATGCAGGCGAAGGGCCTGAAGGAGATGACCAGCATCGGCGAGCCCTTCGACGCGGACCGGCACGAGGCGATCACCGAGATCCCCGTCCCCGACCCGGCACAGGCCGGTGCGGTGGTAGACGTTGTCGAGAAGGGCTACTTCCTGCACGAGAAGATCATCCGCTTCGCGAAGGTCGTCGTCGGCAAACATCCATAAACGGGGATTCCAGGCATCCCGACCATCCATTCCCATGGCCAAGAGAGACTATTACGAGGTGTTGGGCGTCGCCAAGGGCGCCAGTGCCGACGAGATCAAGAAGGCGTACCGCAAGGTCGCGATGCAGTTCCACCCGGACCGCAACCCCGGCGACAAGTCGGCCGAGGAGAAGTTCAAGGAGGCGGCCGAGGCCTATGAGGTGCTGAGCGACGACGAGAAGCGGGCGCAGTACGACCGCTTCGGCCATGCGGGTGTCGGCGGCGGCGCCCGGGGCGGCGGCGGCGGCGGCATGAACATGGACGACATCTTCAGCCAGTTCGGCGACATCTTCGGCGACGACATCTTCGGCAGTTTCTTCGGCGGGGGCGGACGCACCCGCAGTGGCGGCGGAAGGGGCCGGGGCACCCGCGGCAGCAACCTCCGCATCAAGCTGAAACTCTCGTACGAGGAGATGGCCAAGGGGGCCTCCCGCACCGTCAAGGTCAAGAAATACGTGGGCTGCAACGCCTGCAAGGGCAGCGGCGCCAAAGACAAGGGTTCGGTGCAGAACTGCCATACCTGCAACGGCAGCGGTCAGGTGCGAAAGGTCACCAACACCTTCCTCGGGCAGATGCAGACGGTCGCCACTTGCCCCTCCTGCAACGGCGAGGGGAGCGTCGTGACGGGCAAATGCAGCGCCTGCAAGGGCGAGGGGCGCAACTTCGCCGACGAGACGGTCTCCCTCGAGATCCCCGCCGGCGTCCAGGAAGGCATGCAGCTCAGCCTCAGCGGCAAGGGCAATGCCGGCGAACGGGGCGGCCCCAACGGCGACCTCATCGTGGTCATCGAAGAAGAAGCCCATCCCCACCTGCAGCGCGAAGGCAACAACGTCGTCTTCGACCTCCACATCTCCTTCCCCGACGCGGTCTTCGGCACCGCCATAGAAGTGCCCACGATCGACGGCAAGGCCAAGATCAAGATCCCCCCCGGCACACAGGCCGGGAAGATCTTCCGGCTGAAGGGCAAGGGGTTCCCCGTCGTCAACGCCTACGAGCGCGGCGACCAGCTCATCCACGTCAACATCTGGACGCCGCAGCACCTCACCTCGGAAGAAAAGGCCATGCTGGAAAAACTCCAGGTGTCGGACAATTTCCGACCCAACCCCGACAAGAACGAGAAGAGTTTCTTCGAGCGGGTCCGCGAGATGTTCAGCTGAGGTGGCTGCCCGGCCCGTCGGAAAAGGGGCGCAGGCCTGCGCCCGTCCTGTGCATCCCCGCTGGCAACGCCGGCGGGGATCTGCTATTCGGCCAGCTGGTAGATCTCGGGGAGGTTGCGTCCAAGCCCGTCGTAGTCGAGACCATACCCGACGACGAAGCGGTCGGCGATGGTGAACCCGAGCCAGGCGATGTCGACGGGGTGCAGGGTGGCCTCCGCCTTGTGCAGCAGGGCGCAGATGCGTAGGGAACGGGGCTGCTGGTGCTCGAGTTGGGGCAGGAACTGGTGGAGGGTGCGGCCGGTATCGACGATGTCTTCGAGGATGATGACATCGCGACCGAAGAGGTCGTCGTCGAGTCCGATGGACGTGATGACATGTCCGGTGGACCTGGTGCCCTTGTAGGAAGCGAGTTTGATGAAGCTGATCTCGGCGGGGATGGTGAGGTGCCGGAACAGGTCGGCCGCGAACATGAAGGAGCCGTTGAGGATGGAGAGGAACAGGGGTCTCCTGTCCGCACAGTCGCGGTCGATCTCGGCGGCGATGCGCCGGACGGCGGCGTCTATCTCGCCTGCCCGGATATAGGGTTGGAAAGGCTTGTCGTGGATCCGAACCGTGTCCATCTGCTGTTCCTTGCGGGGTTATGTCCTTTGGCGTACTTGCGGAGTCGTATGATCCGGTCCTGGGCGAGGATGTCGGACTCGGGGGGAATGTCGTTCCATTCGAGCAGACGGGCGAGGGGTACCCCGTGTTCTTCGGCCACGGCCAGGAGGGAGGTGCCCTTGCCGACGAAGACGGTGCCGGGGCGGAGGAGTCGCCAGCCGGTCGTTGTGGCTGCTGTCGGGGCGACGGGTCTGCTGTCGGCCGACGCGGAAGGGGTGGGGGGGCGTGGGGCGTCGACGGACCTGTCCGTGGACAACGGGTTGGTCCGGACGATGGGTTCTTCGATGGGGATGCCGCGGCTGCCTGTCCGCCCGGCGATGACGTCGCGGGTGATGCCGTCGAGGCCGTAGGTCTCGATGCATTGGACGAGCATCTCCGGGTAGCGGGGGTTGGTGGCATAGCCGGCCTGTTTGAGGCCATGGGCCCAGCCGCGGTAGTCGGTGGGTTCGAGGGTGAAGAGGAAGGCGTAGCGGGGCTGGTTGCGGAGGAAGTCGGAATGGTCGCGGTACGATGCTTCGGGGTTGGCGTATTTGCGGAAGCATTCGCCCTTTTCGTCGTCGTCATGGTAGACGCGGTCGCCCGTCCAGCTGCTCTTGCACTTGATGCCGAAATGGTTGTTGGAGGCGCGTGCCAGGGTGCTGCTGCCGGCGGCCGTCTCGAGGATGCCCTGGGCGAGTTTGATGGCGGCGGGCACGCCGGTGCGCTGCATCTCGCGGATGGCGGCATCGCGGTACATGTCGATATAGGCTTCGACCAGGGGGTCGGGGGCCTGCTGGGCCTCGCCCGCCGTCGCGAAGGCCAGCAGCAGGGCGGGAAGGACCGTACGGAGGTTCAGGCGCCGCATGGCTGCAATTTCGGTTTTTTTCCGAAAGGGGGGATGGCGGGGGAGGATGGCGCTTCAGGGGGATGCCCGATGGTCGACGCCGGGGGATTGTCCGAACCCGGATCTCATGGATCCAAGGAGCCGGGGGATCGGCCAGTCGGAAGGCAACGTCGTTGGCCAGCATGGATACGCGAAGGGGTTTGATGCACCGATCTTCCGAGCAGAAAGATCCCCGAAACTGCGGTTCAGGCAATGTGTATTCTTCCGCCCTCCGGGTCGATGGCCATGCGCGTATCGTTGACCGGGGACACGCCCTTCCAGGTATGTGGTCTGCATCGGGATCTCATGGATCTGTTGCATTCGAGCTGCGCATCTCCGGTGCATCTCGAAGATCGATCGGGGAGGCGGGCATTGCGGGCCATCTGTCAGCCATCCGCTGCAAAGGGTTCAACGGGGCCGTGAGGGCGTGTTGGGGGGGGGCGCCCTTCAGCCTCCCGACGATGCCTGAAGTCATTTCTTGCGCACGAGCAGCCAGCCGTCGCGGAGGGTCAGCATGACGTTCTCCACCCGTGCATCTGCCGCGACATGCCGGTTGAAGGCGTCGATGGCGGCGGCGTTGCGGTTGTGGATGGGCGTCTCGAGCACCTGGCCGTGGAAGAGGACGTTGTCGGCGATCAGCAGTCCGCCGGCTCGGAGGTTCGGGAGTACGGCCTCGTACTGTTCGACATACCCCGTCTTGTCGGCGTCGAGGAAGACGAGGTCCCATTCCCCTGCCAGCGTGGGCAGGATCCGAAGGGCCTCGCCGACATGCAGGCGGATGCGGTCGGCGTAGGCACTCCGGGCGAAGAAGGCCGCTGCCGTACGGGCATCGGCCTCCCGGCGTTCGAGGGTGTGCAGGATGCCGTCGGGGCGCAGTCCCTCCGCCAGGCAGAGGGCGCTGTAGCCGGTGAAGGTGCCGACCTCGAGGATGCGGCGGGGTGCCAGCAATGTCGAGACCATCGCCAGCATGCGGCCGGCGACATGTCCGCTGAGCATATGAGCCTGTGGATGGGCTTCCCGCGTCAACCGTTCCAGTTCGTCCAACAGGCTGCCCGCCGGTGTGCTGAATGATGCGGCGTATCGTTCGGCTTCAGGGGAGATGAAGGGCTGCATGGCCTGTATTGCCGTGAGGTGACAGGGATCAGGCCGCTTGCGAGGCCGCGCGTGTCGAGAGGGCCCAGAGTCCTGCGTAGGTGATGAGTCCGTTGATCAGCAGCAGTTCCAATCCGATCTGGTACCCGCCGAACCAGTGGGGTGCATTGCGGCTGAGCAGGTAGCAGAGGACGGGCGATGCCAGGCTGACGAGCACGACGGCGGGCCCGTCATGCAGTCGGCGGCGGGTGAGGATGCCGAAGAAGAAGAGTCCGAGGAGCGGGCCGTAGGTGTAGCCGGCCAGGTCGAGGATGATGTTGATGATCGACTTGTTGTCGATCCACTTGAAGACGAGGATGCAGAGCATGAACACCACCGTCAGGGAGAGGTGGACGCGGCGGCGGATGCGGCGCTGTCCGGCCTCGTCGAGGCCTTCGCGGCGGCGGATGCCGAGGATGTCGATGCAGAAGGAGGAGGTGAGCGCCGTCAGCGCACCGTCGGCACTGGGGAACAGCGCAGAGATGAGGGCGATGATGAACACGATGGACACCCACTGCGGCAGGAGGTTCATGGCGACGTAGGGGAAGATGTCGTCGCCGATGACGTTGCGGCCGGCCAGCAGGAACTGCCGGTCGCCCAGCACGCCGCCCTGGGCCTCGACATAGAGATAGAGCAGGCCGCCCAGCAGGAGGAAGAGGAAGTTGACGATGACGAGTATGGTCGTGAAGGTCATGATGTTCTTCTGCGAGCCGGCCATGGTACGCACGCTGATGTTCTTCTGCATCATCTCCTGGTCGAGGCCCGTCATCGTCAGTGCGATCACGGCGCCGCCCACCATGTGTTTCAGGAAGAAGGTCCTGCTCATCGGGTCGGTGTCGAAGATGCGTGTGAAGCCCCTGTCGCCGAGCGTCTCGAGGGCGCCGCCCAGGGAGAGGCCCGTCTTCGACAGGATCCATCCGATGCAGACGACGAGGCCGAGGAGCATGAAGCTCGTCTGCAGCGTGTCGGTGTACACGATGGTCTTCACGCCCCCTTCGAAGGTGTAGAGCAGGATCATCAGCAGGATGACGGCGGCGGTGACGGTGAAGGGTATGCGAAGGCTGTCGAGGATGAAGAGCTGCAGCACGTTGATCACGAGGTAGAGGCGGGCGGTGGCGCCGACGGTGCGCGAGACGATGAAGAAGAGGGCGCCCGTCTTGTAGGCGTGGCGGCCGAGGCGGTGGTCGAGGTAGTGGTAGATGGACGTGAGGTTCATCCGGTAGTACAGCGGGATGAGCACGTAGGCGATGGCCGCGTAGCCGAAGATGTAGCCGATGACGACCTGGAAGTAGGTGAAGGCCTTGGGGACGCCCGCGGCGGTGAAATCGCCCACCGTTCCCGGCACGGAGACGAAGGTGACGCCCGACAGCGAGGTGCCGATCATGCCGAAGGCCACCAGCAGCCAGTGGGAGCGCTTGTTGCCGATGAAGAAGGAATCGTTCGTCGAGTTGCGCGACGTGAGCCACGCGACACCCAGCAGCAGCAGGAAATAGCCGATGACGAAGGCGAACAGGACGGTGGAGGACATGGCAGGAATTTGCCGTCAAGGTAGTGAAAAGGGCCCGATGGGCGGATGCGCGGTCTTCCTCGCGTTCCGGGGGGAAAGGACTACCTTGTCGGCCTCAAAGAGATCCGCCCATGCCTGGCATCCCCATCCGCACCGCGGCCGTCTTCTGCGGGTCGCGCCCCGGCGTCGACCCGCTCTACGTCGCCCATGCGCAGACACTCGGCCGCCTGCTGGCCCTCCGCGGCATCGGCATCGTCTACGGCGGCGGCGGCCGGGGCATGATGGGGGCCGTGGCCGACGCACACCTGGCGGCGGGCGGACGCGTCACCGGCATCATCCCGCGCCTGCTGGCCGACGTCGAGCACCAGCATACGGGGCTGAGCGAACTGGTCGTCACCGCCGACATGCACGAACGCAAGCGGATGATGTACGAACGCTGCGACGCCGCCATCATCCTGCCGGGCGGCTTCGGCACCCTCGACGAACTCTTCGAGATGCTTACCTGGAACCAGCTGAGCATCCACGACAAACGCATCTCGGTCCTCGACACGGGCGGCTTCTACACCCACCTCATGGAACACCTCCGGCATCTGGAGCGGACGGGCTTCCTCTACGACCGCGTGGGCGACCGCATCGGATGCCACGGCACGCCCGAGGCGCTCGTCGACGCCCTGACGTCGCCTTAGAAGTTGAAGCCCATGCTCACGAAGGGGTTGCGGCCATAGGGCGACCGCTCGTTCCCCGCCACGTCGTACTGCACCATCGCGATGAGCGAGCCCCGGCTCGCGGGCAGCACGGCGCCGGCCCCGAGGAGGAGGCAGGGCACGAAGGCACCGGGCGACTTGACGTCGGGCTGGCCGTTGAAATACCGCACCCGTCCCCAGCTGTAGTTGTACTCGGGTTGTGCCGAGAAAAAGATGGCCCGCATCGGGTACACCCTCGCGAAGGTGTTGAGGCCGGCATATCCGAAACTCTCGCGGTAGAGGCGTGCCCCGCCGGAAGCCCGGAAGGTCAGCGAGGAGGCGATGCAGTTGACGCCGGCACCCGCGGCGAAATGGTCGCTGAAGCGGTAGCCGACCTGCGGTGAGAGGTTGACCAAGGTGTTGCTCCCGAGGCGGGCGCCGAAGCTGCCACCCATGAAGAGGCGGCTGCGGTCGAAGCCCGACTGCGCCCGGGAGGCGGCGGTGGCGAGGAGGGTCGTGGCCAGGACGAGGAGGGTGTGTCGCATAGCTGTCGGATGGCGGGGGGTGGGTCAGAAACGCGGGCAGAGCGACTGCCGCATGCCGGCCGTGAAGTCGCGGTAGAAGCCGCTCTGCATGATTGCGAACTCGGTCGCCCCCTGCCGGTTGATGTAGTCGCCGAGGGTGGATACCGTCGCGTCGTAGCTGAACATGAAGCGGATGTTGCGCCAGGTGTAGCCGACGACGGGGATGACGGCATCGCCGGTGCGGTAGTAGACGCCGAGGGATAGCTGGTGTTCGCCGTTGCCGCTGAGGTTGTGGTCGAGGTGGAGGCCGGCCGTCAGTTCGGAGGCGGCCGACTGCTGCTGGTAGTATCCGCCGGGCGAGAGGATCCACCGGTCGTTGAGTTTCACCATGGCATCGGCGAAGACGGTGTAGCGTGCGTCGAGGTTGGCGTTGTAGTTGGGGTCGGGCGAGAAGAAGGACTCGCGGGGGCGGTTGAGCTGCATGACGGAAAGGCCGCCGTGGAGGTAGATGTCATCCGTCGGGAACCAGGCGTAGTTGAGGCCGGCCTGTATGTCGAGGTAGCCGATGCTGGTGTTGAGGAAGGATTCTCCGTTGAGGATGGTGCGGTCGAAGAACTTGCCGTTCCACTGGTTGTCGTACGTGAAGCGGCTGACATCCACGCGCTTGTTGACGAAGCCGACGGAGAAGCCGGCCGAGAGGAGGCCTGTGACGCCCAGCATCTGGTGGTAGGCGGCGGAAGCGTAGGCCTTGGTGGAGGAGAGGTTGCCCGTGCCGGCGACGTCGCGGAGGATGGAGCCGCCGAGGCCCACCCATCCCGTCTCGAAGCGGTCACGAAAGACCTGGGCGTCGCCCCAGACACCCATCGTCCGATAGGGCACGGGGATGCTGGCCCACTGGCTGCGGTAGTTGGCGCCGATGCGGTAGTCGGCCGCAGGGATGAAGCCCGTGTTGGCGGCATTGGCGGTGAGGGGCGAATGGAAGAACTGCGAGAAGTGCAGGTTCTGCGCATCTGCGCGGGGCAGGGCGCCGGACAGCAGCAGTACGCACGCGGCCCCCCGCAGCACGGTCTTCTTGCACCGGTCGGACATCCTGGAGGCCATGTTCTCGGGTTTCTGCATGTGTCAGCGCAAAAGTGTGATATCCCCCTTCCTCGTCACCCGTTCGCCGGTGTTGAATTCGACGTCGAGGACGTAGCCGTAGGCGTCCATGGGCTGCGGGACACCCTTGAAGGTGCCGTCCCATCCGATGGCCGGGTCGGTCGACTGGAAGACGAGCTGTCCCCAGCGGTTGTAGATGCGGAAGTTCATACGGGCGATGCCGAAGCCGCGCACGTGGATGCGGTCGTTCACGCCGTCGCCGTTGGGGGTGAGGGCGTTGGGCACGTCGAGGGCGTCGACGACGATGGAGGGCACCTGCTGGCAGACCGTGTCGCGGCAGTTGAAGCTGTTGACGGCCTCGAGGCAGACGCGGTTGACGCCCGATCTGTTGTATTGGTGGAGGGGGTTGACGTCGGTCGACGTGGTGCCGTCGCCGAAATCCCAGAGGTAGCGGGTGGCCCCGAAGGTGGTGTTGATGAAACGGGTGGGCGTGTTCTCCACGGAGGGCATGGGCGTGTAGGTGAAGCCGGCGGCGGGGCGGGGCACGACGTAGACGCGTTTGCGGACCGTGTCGGTGATGTTGCAGGTGTTGGGGTCGTTGCCGACGAGGGTGATGGTATAGGTGCCGCCGGCGGAGTAGGTCTTGTCGGGCGGCGTCGGTCCGGAGAAGGTGGTGCCGTCGCCAAAGTCCCATGTGAAGGTCTGGCCGCCGGCGGAAGTGTTGCCGAAGCGGATGGTGAGGGGGGCGCAGGCGGTGTCGCGGCTGAGGGTGAAGTTGGCCTTCATGCTGGGCGAGAGGCGGATGGTGCGGGTGGTGGAGTCGGGGCCGTTGCAGTAGGCGGTGTCGTTGAGGATGAGTTTGACGGTATAGGTGCCCATGGCCGCGTAGGTGTGCGCGACGGGGGAGGCGCCGGTGACGAGGCGTGGCGAGCCGTCGCCGAAGTCCCAGGTGAAGGAGCGGTTGCCGAAGGGTTTGCCGGGTGGCGCGACGGTGGTGTTGTCGAAGCGGTAGCCGAGGAATTCGCAGGGCGGCTGTTTGAAGGGGTCGAAGGCGGGCAACGACTTGTCGCGGCGCACGTTGATGAGTTTGTATGCCGTGTCGGTGGGGATGCACTTGGTGCTGTCGATGGCGACGAGCATGACGCGGTAGAGGCCGGGGTTGAGGAAGGTGTGGCGGTTGTCGGGGACGGTGGTGGTGTCGCGGGGGGTGCCGTCGCCGAAGTCCCAGATGTATTTGAGGCCCATGCCGATGGGGTCGTTGAAGTCGACGGCCAGCGGGAAGCAGCCGCTGGTGTCGCGGGGGCGGCCGTTGATGGACGTCTCGAGGTCGGCGTTGACGCCGTCGAAGTCGAACGAGATCTTGATGGCGCCGAGGTTGCACTCGCCGCTGGTGTTGGTGCCGAGGGCGCCGTTGACGGGGCCGACGACGCCGGGGGTGATGGGGAAGGGGAAGGTGATGGGGGCGGTGGGGCAGGCGTTGTTGCCGCCGCAGTTGGCGCAGACGGCCTGGTAGATGGCGCCGCGGCTGTCGAAGCGGCTGGTGCCGCCGTCGACGTGGTCGCCTTCGCCGCCCGACTGGCCGGCGTAGGAGCCGTAGAGCACTTTGGCGGCGTTCTTCTCGAGGACGATGAAGTAGAAGTCGCGGTTGTCGGTGGTCGACTTGATGGCGTCGGGCGTGATGGGCATGCCGAAGGGGCCGGCCGTGCGCAGGTCGGTGGCGCTGTTGCCGGAGCAGGGGTTGAGCTTGCCGCCCCAGCCGGAGACGTAGATGTTCTCGCAGCGGTCCACCAGGAAGGCCACGGGGGATATGTTGGGGATGGTGCCACCCGAGCCGAAGACGGTGGAGTATTCGTAGCCGGTGAGGTCGGGCCGCAGCTTCGAGATGAACTGTTTGGAGCCGGCGCTGAAGGCCTGGGCGTTGAGGACGGGCCAGGGGCCGAGGGTGATGCCCATGACATACGGGTATCCGGCCCTGTCGAACTGCAGGCCGTAGACGATGTCGGTCACGCCGGTGCCGAGGTAGGTGGAGCGGAGGAGGTTGGAGCCGTCGGGGCTGAGGACGGCGACGTATCCGTCGATCTGTCCGCCGGCGGCGGGTCCGATGGTGCCCGTCTTGTTGCCGGGGAAGTTGGTGCTGAGGGTGGGGCCGGCCACGTAGACCTGCCCTGTGACGGGGTGGAGTTTGATGCAGAAGCCGCCGTCGTCGCCCGTGCCGCCGAGGTAGGTGCTGAAGAGGATGCTGCCGAGGTTGGGCGTCATCTTGACGACGACGGCGTCCTGTCCGCCGCCGATGCTGGCCTGTGCGGCGTTGACGGTGGGGAAGTTGCCCGACTGGGTGTTGGCGGCGAAGTAGACGTTGCCGGCCTCGTCGAGGATGACCTCGCTGCGGGCGTTGTCGCCGTAGTTATAGAGCAGGGAACCCCAGTTGGCGGGCGTGATGGCGGGGTCGATGTTGGCGCCGTCGGTGCTGCCGCCGCCGAGGATGGCCGAGCCGAGGAGGGCCGTGCCGCCGGCGTTGAGCCGGGTGACGACGATGTCGGAACCGCCGCGGTTGGGTGTGACATAGCCCTGGGTGGGGTAGTTGGAGGAGGTGGTCCGGCCGAGCATGACGAGGTTGCCCTGCCCGTCGGCGATGAGGGAGTGGGGGATGTCGTCGCCATCTCCGCCGAGGTAGGTGGAGTACATGCGGGCGGAGCCGTTGGGGCTGAAGCGGGTGATGCCGATGTCGACGTTGCCGCCGCGGAAGGTGCCCTGTACGGCACCGGTGCTGATGGGGTAGCCGGTGGCGAAGACGATGCCGCCGGCGAAGAAGCTGCCGTCCGGGCCGGGGGTGGCGGTATACCCCCAGTTGCTGGCGCGGCTGCCGGTATAGGTGCCGAAGTCGAGCGTGGGGTCGATTACGAGAACTTGGCGGGGGTCGACGCCGCGGACGTCGAAGGTCACCAGGTCGCCCCGCACACGGAAGCGGCAGTCGACCTCGCGTTTCCCGGCCTCGGAGGGCTGGTAGGCGTAGGGCTCGAGTTCACGCGAGGTGCCGACGGAGGTGCGCACCAGGAGGGCGCCCTTCTCGACGGCAAGGCCTTCGGCTCCGTCGTACCGGAGTCGGACGCGGGACAGGTCGGCCCCCGGCCGGGCGATGATGTCGTACTTGAGGCGGCCGGCATCGGAACGATAGCGGATGTCGATTCCGGGATAGGCCTCATGGAAGGTGACGGTCTGCCAGGAGCGGACGCCCGACTTCCAGCGCGACGGGTCGTCGCCGATGAAATAGCTGATGTTTGACTGGAGTTCGTTTTCCGTCGACACGCGCTGCGGGGCGGCCCCTTCGAAGCGGACGCGGAAGGCATGGGAACGCAGGCTGAGCGCCTCGCCGGCCGTGGCGGCATGGCCGTGGACCTGTTCGAGCACGCGGCGGTAGTCGCCCTCTTCGTGCTGGAGGACGGTGAAGCCGTCGTCGTGGAGGAAGAAGACGGTACGGCCCGCTTCGGCGCGGTACGCGAAGCGGTCGCCCCACTGGCCGAGGTTCTCGGTGAATTCCAGTCCGTAGAACTGGGCGGCCGACTGCGGGCGGGCGGGTCCCCCCATCCAGCAGGCGAGCGCCAGGGTCAGCAGATGCCGGTGGGCGGACGTCTTCATTTCGGCTAATGTAAGTCGATAACCAAATTACGCCTCCTATGGTTCTGTTAATGTGATGGTCGTCAGGATATGCGGCTCCAGGCGTTGCCGGCGCCGGCCGCGCGGAGGTGACGGCGGAGGGCGTCGTGCTCCGGGCTTTGAAGACCCGGATCCTGCTCCAACAGTTGGGTGGAGCGTTCGCGGGCCGCTTCGAGGAGGGGGCGGTCGGCCAGGATGTCGGCCAGGCGGAACTGCAGGGCCCCGCTCTGGCGGGTGCCTTCGATGTCGCCCGGACCCCGCAGCTCGAGGTCGCGCTCGGCGACGACGAACCCGTCGGAGGTGCTGCAGAGCACGTTGAGGCGCTCGCGTGCCTCTCGCGACACCTTGTTGCCTGTCAGCAGGATGCACCAGCTCTTCTCGGTGCCGCGCCCGACGCGCCCGCGGAGCTGGTGCAGCTGGCTGAGGCCGAACTTCTCGGCGCTCTCGATGCACATGACGGTGGCGTTGGGCACGTTGACGCCGACCTCTATGACGGTCGTGGAGACCATGATCTGCGTCTCTCGGCTGACGAAGCGGCGCATGTTCTCCTCCTTCTGGGCGGGCTTCATGCGGCCGTGGACCATGCTGATCCAGTACTTGGGCTCGGGGAACCAGGCCTTGACGTTCTCGTAGCCGCGCATGAGGTTCTCGTAGTCGACCTTGTCGCTCTCCTCGATGAGGGGGAAGATGATATAGGCCTGTCTGCCCTTGGCGATCTCCTCGCGGATGAACTCCATCACCTGCGGGCGCCTGTCCTCGACGCGGTGGACGGTGACGATGGGTTGGCGGCCGGGGGGCAGCTCGTCCATGACACTGTAGTCGAGGTCGCCATAGGCGGTCATGGCCAGGGTGCGGGGGATGGGGGTGGCGGTCATCACCAGCACGTGGGGCGTGTCGTCCGACTTCTCCCACAGCTTGGCGCGCTGGGCCACGCCGAAGCGATGCTGTTCGTCGACGATGACGAGGCCCAGCTTCGCGAAGCGCACCTGCTGCTCGATGAGCGCATGGGTTCCGATGAGGATGTGCAGGCTGCCGTCGGCCGCCGCCCCGAGGATGGGCTTCCGCGCCGCCGCCCGGGTGGAGCCGGTCAGGAGCTCGACCCTCACGGGCAGTCCCTCCAACAGCTCGGAGAGCCCCTGGCCATGCTGTTGGGCGAGGATCTCGGTGGGCGCCATGAGGCAGCTCTGGTAGCCGTTGTCGGCGGCCAGCAGCATGCTCAGCAGCGCGACGATGGTCTTGCCCGACCCGACGTCGCCCTGCAGGAGCCGGTTCATCTGGCGACCGCCGGCCGTGTCGCGCCGGATCTCGCGCAGCACGCGCTTCTGCGCCCCCGTGAGGGCGAAGGGCAGGCAGTCGCTGTAGAATCGGTTGAAGAGCTCCCCCACCCTGCCGAAGACGAGCCCGCGCGAATGGTGGTGTTGGGCTGAGTGGAGCATCCCCAGCCGGAGCTGGGCGACGAACAGCTCTTCGAACTTGAGGCGCTCGGCAGCCCGGTGCCGCGCCTCGGAAGACGGCGGGAAATGGATGTCGCAATAGGCCTGCCAGCGCGAGGGCAGCCCCATCTCCCGCAGGATGGCGGGTGGCAGCACCTCGGGGATGTCGCGCTCCGAGATCATCGCGAAGAGCGCCTGCGTGAGCCTGCCGAGGGACCTGCCCGTCAGCCCGCGGGCCTTGAGCTTCTCGGTGGCGGGATAGACGGGCTCGAGGAAGGCACGCGGCTCGGAACCGTCGCCCTGCAGCGACTCCAGCTCGGGATGCGTGATCTGCGGACGCCCCAGGAAGAAGCCCGGCCTGCCGTAGACCAGGTACTGACCGCCGGGGACGAGGGTCTTCTCGACCCATCCGATCCCCTGGAACCAGACAAGCTCCACCGCACCCGTCCGGTCCCGCAGCTGGGCCGTCATCCGCCGGGTGCGCTTCTCCCCCGTCACCTCGATGTCGGTGACCACGCCGCTCAGGAGCACGGCCTCGCCCCCCGGCCGGATATCGGCCACCGTACGGATCGTCGTCTTGTCGACGTATCGGTGCGGGAAATGGTCGAGCAACTGCCCGAAAGTGAAGATGCCCAACTCCTTCTTCAGGAGGTCGGCCCGCAACGGGCCCACCCCCTTGAGGTATTCGATGGGATTGGACAGTATCGGCGCAAGGGAGGCGATGCGGTTGTTTCGCGCGAAAATACGCAATGGCGCGAAGGGCCGCCCCTCACCGCCCCTCAGGGCCGGTAGCGGGTGTAGAGCCGGTCGCCGAGCCGGAGACCATCGCCCTCGCGCACGGCCTGCAGGGTGTCCTCCCGGCCGAGGTCGGTGCGGAAGAGCGTCACCGTGCCGTCGCCATGCAGGCCCCAGTGGCCCTCCCACATGGTGGACTCGCCGTCGGGACCCTGGATGTGGAGGCGGCCGTCCGCCAGGAAGTCGAGCATGATGTCGTCTCCCGAGGTCTGCCAGCCATAGGTGCCGGGCTCCGAGAGGAGGAAACCGCGGAGGTCCGTCGCGGCAGGCGGGGACGCCCCGGTGCTGTCGAGGGTGGCGACCGTGTCGGCCGGCAGCGGGCCGCCCGGGGACGCCTGCCCGCAGGAAGCCGCACAAAGCACGGCCGTGATGGGCAACAACAGGGTGAAACGCATGGTGTTTTCCCGAATCTACGGAAAAAGACAACGCGCCCGCCTCCACCGCCATGGCAGGAGAGGGGCGCGTTGCCAGTCGGCCGGCGTCCTCAGCGGGCGAGGACGACATCCTCGACGCGGGTCTTCCGCCCACGGGTGACGGAAACACCCGTGACCACCTTGTCGGCATACCCGTTGTTGCCGTCGAAGACGAGGCGGTACGTGCCGGGGTCGAGACCGCGGATGCAGTAATGCCCGCGGACGTCGGGGATGGCGGTGGCCCTGTCGGTGGCGCCAAAGGCCGTGACGACGACGGCGGCCTCCCGGGGCGTGACACCACCTTCGATGCCGCCGAAACTGCGGTCGTTGAAGGGCTTCAGGACGGGTCGGAGGTAGAACCGGCCGTTGGACTCGACAATGGAACGGGCGAGGTCGAAGTCGACCCATACCTTGCTGCTGTCGGGGCGGTGGTCCATGTCGGTGTCATGCACGCGGACATACAGGTAGTTCTGCAACGTCGGGTCCAGCACGACGGGATGGCTCACCCCCGCCTTCACAACGGTCACGCCCGACACGCCGATGCGCAGCTTGCGAAGGGTGCCGGTGAAACTGGCCGTGCCAAGGAGCGTGTCGATGCCGTTGCGGAGGGCCAGCACATCGTAGCTTCCCGGGGAGAAGGATAACGGTGTCCAATACCCGAAATCATCGGATCGGCGCTGGTGGTCGTCGCCGTCGTGGTCGAAGCGCTCGGGGCGGTCGTCCCTGCAGGACGCCCTTCCGGAGTCGACCTTGGCCTCGACGGAGACGATGCTGACGAGGACGTTGTCGAACTCGGCGGGATGGTCGGTCAGGTACACCTTGAGGTTGGTCTGCCGATAACTCTCACCCTTGTCGCAGGATGACATGCCAATGATCGCCATGAAGGCGGCGAACAGGAACGTGCCTGCGAGAATGCCTTTCGTCTTGCTTCCCATGTGCTTTGATTTTTATTTTTTGTTGTGTACGATTGCGTGTACACCGATGATGATTCTCGCGGATCTTCCTCGGTTGGGCGGAGAGCGGCGGATTTACCCGGGTTAACCATGTTTTAACAGGAGCGTGATCCCGAACTTCGCATGAGGCACGTCCTTTGGTGCGTCCGTTAAAAAAAAATCCCAACGGCCACCCAACCCTCCCACCCGCACCATCATCTATGGACGAAAGAAGTACTTCCACATTGGACGACCTCGGGCATCTGATCGGGGCTGTGTGGCGGGTGACCGCCAGGCGCAGAACCGGCTGTACGGACAGTTCGCACCGCGGCTGTTCGTCGTCTGCCAGCGCTATGCATCCTCGCGCTCGGAGGCGGAGGACGTGCTGCAGGAGGGTTTCATCCGCATCTTCACGCACATCGCCCAGTTCAAGCACGAGGGTTCCTTCGAGGGGTGGATGCGCCGGATCATGGTCAACTGCGCCCTGCAGCGCTACGCCGGCAAGTCGCGCATGGCCCCCGTCGTGAGCATGCAGGAGGAACTGCACGGAGGGTCCGAGGACAATCACGCCCACGCACGCATCGGGCAGAAAGAGCTGCTGTCGCTGGTGCAGAAACTGCCACCCACGTACCGGATGGTCTTCAACCTGTACGTCTTCGAGGGGATGAAGCACCGCGAGATCGCGGAACTGCTGGTCATCAGCGAGGGGACCTCCAAGTCGAACCTCTCCGATGCCCGGTCGATACTCCAGCGGGAGGTACTGAAGCTTGACGCGTCGATGGCGCAAAAATTCGGAAGCCAATGACCGAAGATCTGAACGAACACGAGATAGACGCACTCTTCCGTCGCGGACTGGAAGATGCGCAGGACAATCCCTCGCCAGGACTATGGTCCGCCATCGAGAAGGGAATGGGCCCCACTCCGCCACCCCCTGCCCCGCCGTCGGTACCCTCCGGCGGCCCGGGCTGGATGCATCCCCTCCTCCTCAAGGGATTGGTAGGCATCGCCATCCTGGCGACCGTCGGAACGGCATCCTATTACATCGGACGCGACAGTCAACTCAGAGAACAGCGTCGAGCAGAGGGATCCACTGAGACATCCACCCTGCAACCCGCCTCCAACGTCCACTCAACCCCGCAAGAGCACCACGACGCAGAACCATCAAAGTCATCCCAGACACCGGCCGTTGATGCCGATGGGTATGCTTCCCCAAAGTCTGTTGACGCTACGGTTGTTGTCAGTGCGGAGAATGAGGACGCCGTTGTACGTAGGCCAGAAACTCCCCATCCGTCGGCAAGCGAAGCAGCCAAATCGGCCGAGACAGCCATGGATCCGGATGCTGCCCCCCACTCGGAACCCAAGCTCGAATCAAGAAGGAAGTCGGAACTTACCCAGCGGGAAATCATTTGAAGTCCGGGTCGATACCGAAGGACAAGAAGTCTGAAAGATCCCCGGATCAAGGTATGCCTGGTACAACCGCCCTCGCGACAAAAGGCCGGGACAAGGTCCGGGATGAAAAGATCGTCACCCCTCCCGACCTGACCGCCATGGAAGGCAAGGATGATGTTACTTCCATCGTGGCTGTACCAACTGCCAGCGGCCGCAGGTTCAAGCTCGCGGCCCCTCGGCTGGATATGCGAAGCATGTCGGAACGCCTGTCGCCCGCCATCGGCACGCCGTCAGGCGGCATTCGAAGCGGATCCAGCCGGGTTGAGATCCCGACGATGTACCGCTTCAGTCTCATGCCCATGCTGTCGGTCAACACCACTTTCAAGAAGATCGAGGAGGACAAGGACTTCGGGCCCCGCAACGGACGCGAACACCGGGAAATGGCCGAGACCGAATCCTACGGCACCACCGTTTCCCCGGGTCTGTACGCCGCCTTCGACATCATGCCGAGGTTGACCCTTCAGTCGGGCTTCTCCGAAATCAGGAACGAGATCCGCATCAGTCCCAAGGACATCAAGGCGGTGAGGGACCGGGACAACAGCGTCCGATACCGACTCGACTGCTCCGCAGGCACCTTCTTCATCGACCCCAAGACAGGTACGACGCCCATCGTGGGCGACAGCATCCGACTGAAGGGCTCGGAAGTGCGGACCCGATATGCCAGCATCCCGTTGCACCTCATGTACCATGTCGGCAACGGCAGGCTGAAGTTCTTCGGCATGGCGGGGGCGGAGATGAACATCCTTGTCAACCGCAACGCCACGACAACCTTCCAGAACGCGGCGAGCCTGCCCCTCGGCATGGTACGCGCGGAAGGACTGCGTCCGACAACGGTCAACGCGGTGATGGGCGCCGGACTGGAACTGGGTGTCGGGAAACGCATGGCCCTCAGTGCCATACCCCAATACCGGACGGCGCTGCGGAGCGCCAACGAGCAGGGACCCGTGAAGACCTATCCGAAGACCTTCAGTGTGGCCGCAGGCGTCAGGGTACGATTTTAAAGAGTTCTCAGGCAGGCTTGCAGTATGAACAGGCCTCCCGGAAGAAGCGGACCGACATGGCGATTAAGCGTTTGAGGCCCTGGTGACGGTCTTTCGGATCATTTGAACCTGCTCAATGGTTACCCGATGTCGCTCGGCGAGGGTCTCGTCGTCCACCCCTCCGTCCGATTGGATATCCAGGATCAGGGCCATGACCGACTGGACAGCCAGGACACGGCCCACTTCGACACCCAACTCGAGGCCTTTTTCCTGACCGATCTGCATGCCCTTTTCAAAACCTTTCTCCATGCCCGACTCCATGCCGATCTCCATCCCCTCCTCCCTACCTTTCTTCAGTCCTTCATCCATCCCATCCCGATAAGCGGTCTGCATGTAGTCCTGATGGGTGAGATAGTTGTCGATCTCCTTGTCCATGCGCAGCAACTGGGCTTCGGTATAGCGTGTCAGATCCCAGGCCATCACCGCCTCGTACATCTCGAAATACTTCTGCCGCTCCTCGGGTGTGTACACCTGCAACATGGTCTCCGGTTTCGTGAAGAAGCGCATCCATGCATGACGCATGTCCTGCTTGTCGAAGTTACCCGATTTCATCCATTTGCGAAGCTCCACGAATGTGAAACGCAGCAGGCCCATGCCCTCCGTACCCGGGGTGGCGGAGAGGGTGTCGAAATGATGCAGCCATTCCGTGGCATCAGGGAACAGAAAGTGATCGAGCAGGCAGAGGGTATAGACAGGCTGGATATTTTCGAGCATGTCTCCGATACCGGCCTGTCGGCTGAAGATGCGGCAGGCGTTCAACATCGTCCGCTGGAACAGGGAAGCCGACCTTCTGACCTGCATCTCGACGATGAAATTCCGCCCCGACAGATCGCGACAGCGGACATCGACGATCAATAGCCTGCCATCGTCAATGTCGGGATGAAGCTCCTCCGGCATGTATTCGATGGATGTGATAGGCTCCTCCAGTGGGAGGAAGGTGTTCAAGAGATGGATCAGTGATCGCGGATGCTCGTGGAAGACGCGTTTGAAGATGCGGTCGCTTAGTGGATCGGACATGCCCCTGTTTCGATGAAGGTAACCGCAGATGGAGGGGGGATGCAAGGGGAAGAGACGGAGAAAAGACGGGATTTTTCTCCGCAAAAGCGAATCATGCCGGCGGCATGATCCCGGGTGAGGGTGGCTACAACCTCGAAAGCCCGGGTCGCTTCGCGCCCCGGGCCTTTTTTATGTCCCGCAGGCGCTCGAAACGGGGTTTCGCCGCCTGCGGGATGATGCCTGCGGCATGATCCCGGGTGGGGGCGGCTACAACCTCGTAAGCCCGGGTCGCTTCGCGCCCCGGGCCTTTTTGTGTCCCGCAGGCGCTCAAAACGGGGTTTCGCCGCCTGCGGGACATAAAAAAGGCCGGCATATCATGCCGGCTTTCGAGGTTGGCGGAGGAGAAGGGATTCGAACCCTTGATACCCTTTCGAGTATACACACTTTCCAGGCGTGCCAGTTCAACCACTCCTGCACTCCTCCTAGGAAGGATGCGAAATTACGGTTTTTCGCGGAAATGCAAGAAGGGCAGGTCATGGGGTGTGCCGTGAGCGCACGGGTGTCAGGCGGGACCCTCGGGTTTGTCCTTGGCCAGGAAACGGGAACCCATCCTGCGCCGGACTTCGGTCAACCGGTTATGGGAGGTGAGGTAGTGGAGGACCCGGTGCTCGAGCCAGTGGTGCAAGGGTACCAGGATGGCCGCCAAGGCGATCATGAAGGCGAGGTCCTTCCAGGGTTCGCCACGGGTGATGCCGTAGATGTTCTTCTTGAAGATCAGGAAGACGAATTCGAAAAAGAGAAGGAATACGAAGAAGCCGAGGGCCCGTATCCAGGCGGCGGGCACTTTGAACATGCCCAGCAGGACCAGCGAAAGGAACATCACCACGATGCCGAGGGTGATGGCCATGTACTGGATGTTGTCCCGCCGCTTCTCTGCCTCGGCACGCTCCTGGCTGAGGCGCAACTGGCGCTGCTGCTCGTCGGCCGCTTCGAGCTGGACGAGTTCCTTCCTGCGCTTCTGTCCCTCGATGCTGTCCTTGTAGCGGTAGTAGACCGCTGCATAGCGGTTGGCGGTCTCGGGATCTCCCGCTTGTCGGTAGAGCGTGTCCAGCTCGCCGGCCGTGCTGCGCACCAGGTCGAGGTGACCGCCCTGCAGGGCCAACCCATGCAGGAGCCGGTAGTTCTCGATGGCGGCCTGCCTGTTGCCCGACCGCCGATAGAACCTGGCCAGCTGGTAGAAATAGGCGACCCGCTGCGCCCCCAGCATGTCGGTCTCGTATACCGGACGCACGGCCTCGAGGAGGGCCCGGGCCGAATCGAAGCGACCCATCTGCGTGTACACGACACCGTAGGCCATGTCGAGCATCGGGCCGATGCCGAAGCCTGACATCTGCTGCCGTACGCCTTCGGCCTCCATCGAGCGCAGGTAGGCCAGGGCCTTGCCGGGGTCGTCCATGCGGAGATACTCGTTGATCAGGCTGCCGTATCCGCTGATCTTGAGGGTCAGGAACTTGAGGGAGTCGGCCATGTGGACCGACCGCTCGAAATAGTCGATGGCGATCTCGTGGTTGTTCTTACCGGCAAAGAGATTGCCGATCGCGTCTGTGTAGGCGACCCGCAGATAGGGCGCATCGGCGTCGTCCATCCCTTCCAGCTGTCGGTACGCCATCTTCATGTAGTCGATGGCCCGGTCGTAGTCCTCTATGGCGGCGTAGAAGTCGGCCAGCTGCCGGTAGCAGTCGCGCAGCAGACCGGCATTGCGGGCGGCCTCTGCGATGCGCAGGGCGCTGAGGAAGTTGCGGAGCGCGAGGATGTTCTCGTTGCGGGCAAGGTACACCTGGCCGTAGAGGTTGTGGGCCTCCGCCCGGAGGCTGTCGTCAGTCCCCGAGGACAGCATCGAGAAGGCCTGCGTGGCATGTCCGAGGGCCTTGTCCTTGTCGGACGCACGCAGGCTCAACACGGAAAGCCGCATCTCCGCGATGCCCACCTCGCGGTCCATCCCATTGTCACGTGCCAACTCCAGGGCCTTCCCGAAAAATGCCGTGGCCTTCCCCAGATGCACCTTCTGGTCGGCCAGGTACGAATGACAGACACCATTGGAGAGATAGGCGTCGAACATCAGCTTCCGGTCGCGCGAATCCTCCGCCAACGCGATCAGACGCCCACCCCAGGCGAAGGCCTCGGCAGGGTCGAGCCCCATCAGCATCCGGCTCAACATGTCCATCCGACGGGCCTTCTCCTCGAACGTCCCCGCCCGCTCCACGCCACGCCTGAGCGAATCGATGACCGCGGGATCCTGGGCACCGCCCCTTACGACGCTGAACAGCGCCAGCATCATCACAGACAAGACCTTGGGTATAATCGGCATTTACAGGCCAAGATAAAGAAGTGGGCTGAACCCGCCCGAGCCGGACATGAGGAACTGGCGAACCTGCCGACACACGTCACCGACAATACCCGCAGGGCAGGCATCGGGCTGAAAGAATACGTGAAGACCGTCAGACATGCGGCAAATCCGTGTGTTGGAGATCTCGCACCTGCCCATCGTGAAACCGCAGGCATGCCTCGACACCATCACCCGGATCGGCCGATGAGGGACACCCGTATCAAGGGCTGGCTGGCCGCATCCGCAACGGTCCTTGCCGCAACCGTTGCGGATACCCCGTCCGTTGAAGCCCGCCGGGTGTGAATCATGAAAGCCGGCGACGGCCACTACGGGATAATTTTATGCGGCCGGTCGGCACGGCGATGTCTGCACCCAACCCCAAATGATACAGGGACAAGACCCCGCCTTAGCCGTAACGGTCTTCCCACAGCCGTACCACCGATGACACCCCCGCCCTCCCCAAAAACACTGCTCCATACCCTGACGATGCTCGTGGCAACAGCTGCCCTCCTAGAAATCCTCGCCACGCTCATCGTCTACCAAGCCTATCACCCCTTCATCGCCGACAGCCTGCACCACCCCGGACGATCGGCCACGGGCTTCCTCCTCGACAGGGCCCTGTCGAGGGCCAGAGGCCGGGAAAGGCCGTCAACCGGCGAACGGAGCGCTGTCCCCAGCCCCTACCTGTCGCCCGACAGCCTGCAGGGCTACCGCATCAACCCCGGACGATTCACGGTATCCATCCGACGACAGCAGGCCGGCTCGGTCAAGACATTCCGCTTCCAGGTGACGGTCGACAGGAATGGCGCCAGATATACGGGTACGCCATGCCTTCCCACAGACACCGATGTCTACGTCTTCGGCGACTCCTTCGTATTCGGCGACGGCGTCAACGACGAACAGACCTTCACCTACCTGCTACAGTCGCGGTTCCCTGGTACTCGCTTCCACCTCCACGCCCTGCCCGGCGGAAGCCTCAGCAACGCCTACCTCAACATGCAACGCCTAAGCCCCGGTATTGGCAGCGAAGACCTCGTCATCCTGGGCTACGGCAGCTTCTACGATATACGGCACGTCGCCGCACCGAGCCGTATGCGGCAATGGCCTGAGCCATCGGAAGACAGCATGAAAGCGGCCTCCTTCCGCCACGTGAGAACCCGACTGGCGGGTGACAGCCTCGTACTCGACCGCATCCCCCTCTTCTGCCGTCAACTCGGCGGATACTGCAGTCAGCCTGACCCCTCCCGCGGATACATGGACACGGTGACGGCAAGACTGATCAACGGCATCGCCAACCGCACCCGCGCCCGGGTATGGCTGCTACACCTTCACGGAACACTGAGAAAGGAGATGACCGCCATGCTCCACCCCGACATCAGCATCGTCCGCGCCGCAGCCGAAGACTTCGACTATGATATGCGGGACGACATCATGGGCTTCGATGACCACCCGGGATCTTACTGGCATCACGCCATCTTCACCCGCCTGTCGGTTACCCTCAATGCCCTGGGTATCAGGTAATGCCGGGCAGTTGCATGCCATGTCCGAACCCACCATTGGTGGTCTCGGACATGAACGGAGTTCACCTCAGGGGACATCCTGCAATTTCAATATCTGGATTTCCGGCTCTTGCATGATTTACTTTTGTCAAAAAGCATGTCAGCCTATATTGAATGTCAACAGAGATCCGCCAGGATGACCGTACCTCTGAGGATTCATTGACCTGAATCACATTCCGAGCCATGATCCATCGGATCCTCATCGACAATCTGAACCGGCACATCAGCCTCGAAGAGGATGAGACCGAGCTGTTCTGCTCCCGCCTGCGCCCACAAAAGATCAGACGCAGGGAACTCCTCCTCAGAGAGGGCGAGTTGGCGCGCGATTCGGCCTTCGTGGTGAGCGGATGCATGAAGGCATACTCGACGGATGCCAACGGATTCGAACACATCCTCCGATTCGCCACGCCCGGCTGGTGGGTGAGCGACCTTTCCAGCTTCATCACCCAAAAGCAGAGCCGCCTCAACGTCGAAGCCATCAAGGATACCCAGGTGCTGCTCCTCAACCGGCCCGACCAACTCGAGCTCTTCGACAGGATACCGAAACTCGAACGCTACTTCCGCATCCTCATGGAAAATGCCCTCGTCACCACACAGATGCGGCTCATGGACAACATGACCCTCACCGCAAGGGAGCGGTACCGTAACTTCTGCCGCATGTACCCCGAACTCGTCAACGAGATCCCGCAGAAACTCATCGCCTCGTTCATCGGTGTCACACCCGAATTCCTCAGCCGCATCCGCGCAGCAAAGTGACCGGCCCGCGATTTCTTGAACTGGGTCAATGGAACAGTCCCAGGGGTCGACCGACCTTCATGGCATGGGAATGACGATCCACCACCCGGCCGACACCCGCGGCATCGCCGACCATGGCTGGCTGCAGAGCCGCCACACCTTCAGCTTCGGCCATTACTTCGACCCACAGCGTATCCGTTTCGGCGCACTGCGGGTGCTCAATGACGACAAGGTCGCCGCGGGCATGGGATTCGGCGAACATCCCCATGAGAACATGGAGATCATCAGCATCCCGCTCCACGGCGCCCTCGAACACCGCGACAGCCTGGGCAACCGGGCCGTCATTCGCCGTGGAGACATTCAGGCCATGTCGGCCGGCACAGGGGTTCGCCACAGCGAATACAATCATAGCAAAAACGAACCCGTCGCCTTCCTGCAGATATGGGTGCTGCCCGACAAAAAAGCCGTACAGCCCCGCTATGGCCAGGTGACGCTTCAGGATGCCGACCGCCACAACAGACTGCAGCAGGTCGTATCACCCGACCCCGACGACGATGGCGTCTGGATCCACCAGTCGGCCTGGTTCCACATGGGTCGTTTCGACGCAAACGTCGAGACACGCTACGACATCCGCCGCAGCGGCAACGGCCTCTACGCCTTCGTGATCAATGGGCTTTTCGACATCGACGGCAACCGCCTACAGACCCGTGACGGGGCCGGTTTCAGCGAGACCGAGAGCGTGACCATTCGCGCCCTGTCACCCGAAGCCGAGATCCTGCTCATCGACGTGCCGACCGCCTGACACCCATTCGTCATCAACACATAAAAAACAAATACAGACCTGGCAACCGCTCAATGGACCCTCGACCCGACCCACAGCAGCATCCAGTTCCGGGTGAAACACCTCATGATCACCAACGTGCATGGCAGCTTCTCCGACTTCGGCGTGACCGCCGAATCGGATGACGACGCCTTCTCGAATCCCAGGGTGGTCTTCACGGCTTAGACAGCCAGCATCAGCACCCAGAACGAACAGCGAGACGGTCACCTGAAAGGAGCCGACTTCTTCGATGTGGAGCAGTATCCCGATATCCGCTTCGTATCGAGCGGCGCTGCAAAGGACGCCGATGGCGACATCGCCCTCAGCGGCAACCTGACCATCCGCGATGTGACACAACCCGTCACCATCAAGGCCGAATTCGCAGACGTGGCCAAAGACCCATGGGGCAATACCAAGGCCGGCTTCACCATCACGGGAAAGATAGACAGAACGCAGTTCGGTCTGAACTGGAACGCCGCCCTCGAAGCCGGAGGCGTCCTCGTCGGAGAATAGATCCGATTCTCAGCAGAGATCCAACTCGTGAAAGGATGAAGTGGGCCCGTCACCGACGGGATATGTCATTACTTCTTGCATCCGGAGACTTGACGTTCCACGTGGTATCCTTAAGGGTTCCCGCGGAACTCTTTTTTTTTCATCGGGTTTCCCTAAAGCAAGGATCGGTCTTCAGGCTGATCAAAACAAAACCGGTTAGCTCAAAATACCTTTAGCATCAATGCTGAATTTATCATCCCTCCACAACAGAAACAGTATCGTGGAGACAAATCACAAAAATGACCTCATGGTCGATACCAGACAGCTATCCGTAATGCATGGGTGCCGCTTGCTATTCAGATCATCAAAGGGAAACATCACGATATGCATATGTGGCCGAATGGGGTTTCTGTACTGAATGCCAGCTGAACAAACCCAAAAGATGAATTTGACTGGCAAGGATGAACCATTCCAAGGGTGACCCCCGTCCCCCCTTGTATGGCGGTCGAGAAGCTGCGATTCATTCGGCGACGGCGAGGGTCGTGAGTACGCATAATCAATGTACCTTCCGCCAAACAAGAGCGCATGTCGCAGAACCGACAGCTGGGCAACCGCATCCGGAGGATCCGGGAGTTGCGCAACGTGACGCAGGAATACATGGCACAGCGCCTCGGCATCAGCCAGAGCAATTACGCGCGGATGGAGAGCAACGAAGTGTCCATACCCGAGGGCCGGCTCCTGCAGATCGCAGAGATCCTCGAGACCACGACCGAGGCCATCCGGAAGTTCGACGATGCGCTGATCTTCAACATCACGCAGGGCGACCATTCCTCCGCCGGCCAGCATGTCACGGTCAACCATTATCATATCAGTCCCGAACTCCAGAAACTCTACGAGGACAAGATCCGGCTGCTGGAGGAGAAGATCATCTTCCTCGAGATCCAGGCCGGCTATGGCCGCAAAGAAGGACGGCTGGAGAACCTGCAGGGACGCTAGGGGCCATGTGGGCTTTGCCCCGTCAGCACCCATCCTCCGGTGACTCATTTACAACGGCCAAGGGTGTTAGTGCCCTTCAGGCGGTGAAGCGTCCGCCCCTCTCGTGCACCCTTCCGAACATGGCGGCCATGCGGATGCCTTCGCGCAGGGCCTCGTCGAGGCCTGCCGACCGGCGGGCATAGCCGAAGACACCGGCCAGTTCGCGCAGCAGGTCCTCTTCCGTGATGCTGTAATTATGTCGTACGATGGCCTCGACGGCGGCGGCCGTCTCGGGAGCGGGCAGGTCTTCCGGGTCGCGGCGCACCGATTCATCGGCCGGGGTGCGGAACGTCTGCAGGGCCTCTGGGCTGACGCCCGGCATCCAGAGCACGTCGCCCGCAGGTTGGCTCGTGCGAAGCCAGCCCTGTTCCGCGATGAGTTCGTCGAGTGCCCTGTCGATCCGGCTGCCGATGCGGGCGACGCCCCAGGCGGCCGCCACCCGCCGCTTCAGCAGCCGCCGCGAGACGGGTGACTCGGTCAGCATCACCTGCCGCAACTGCGTACGCAGCAAGGGGCGCTGCGCCGGCAAGAGCATCGCCTCGGGCTCAAGGGCCTCGACATCGGCGAACACCGTGGCCACATAGTCGACCTGCCCAGGCAAACGCTTCGCCGCTGCGGCACCGGGTGCGGGTAAGGGTGCCGACAGCCGCTCCATCTCAAGCACCTCGGCGGGTACGGTCAAGGACGGCCCCGCCTCGCGGGCGGCGTCGAAGGCCTTGAGGATGCCTTCGACAACGCCGGAAGGGTCCTCCCACCATTCGGCAGACCACACGGGGTGCACACGCCATCCCAGCCGCTCCAGCACGCCCTGCCTGCCGACATGCCGGTCGCGGACAGAGGCCGTGGCCAGGAAACGCTCGCCGTCGCAAAGGACGGCCAAGAGATAGCGCGCAGGATCGTCGGGATGCACCAGGGCGATGTCGATCCGGAAACCGGAACAGCCTACCTGCGTGTGTGCGGTACAGCCGCGCGCGCGCAGCGCCTCGGCGATCTCGGCCTCCAGTCCGGCCGCCGGGGATGCCGCCGCCCCCGACGCCGTTACCGCCAATGCCGACGTTCCGCGCGAGGCGTAGTCGAGGAAGGCCCGCAACCCGGCGACACCCTCCGAGGCGGTGCGCGACACGTCGATGTCGTCGGGCCGCAACGAACTGAAGACGACCATCTCCTCGCGGGCGCGACTAACGGCCACATTCAACCGACGCCAGCCGCCCTCGCGGTTCAGCGGGCCGAAGTTGAGCGATACACGGCCGGCGGCATCGCGGCCGTAGCCGACGGAGAACAGGATGACATCGCGCTCGTCGCCCTGGACGTTCTCGAGGTTCTTGACGAAGAGCGGTTCGGGCGACTGCAGCAGTGCGGCCTCGAGGGAGGCGTCGAGTGCCATGGCATCATCGAGCATGTCCTGCAGCAGGCGTTGCTGCGTCACGTTGAAGGTCACCACGCCGATGCTCCTTCCCTGCTGTGCGGGGTCCTTCATGCGCCGGATGACCTCCTCCACCAACGCCCTCGCCTCGGCCGGGTTGTTGCGGCCGCGGCCCCTGTCGTAGATGCCCTCCACCGGCACCCAGCGCACCCGGCTGCCGATGTCGGAAGCACTGGGGAAGGTCAGCAGGCCGTTATCGTAGAAGCGTGCGTTGCTGAAGGCGATGAGGCTCTCGTGCCGGCTGCGGTAATGCCAGCGCAGGTGCCTGTTGGGAAAGGACAGCGCCAGGCTGTCGTCGAGGATGCTGTCGAGGTCCTCGCTCTCCACATGCTCCTCGTCGAACGACTGTGCGCCGAAGAAGCTGGTGGGCGGCATCTGCCGGGGGTCGCCCACGACGATGAGGCTGCCGCCCCGCGCGATGGAGCCGACGGCCTCGCTGGTCGGCATCTGCGAGGCCTCGTCGAAGATGACGAGGTCGAAGGATGACCTGTCCATCGACAGGTACTGCGCCACCGAGATGGGACTCATCAGCATGCAGGGGCAGAGGTCCGCCAGCAGCTTGTGCGCCTCGTCGAACAACGAACGTATCGTGTAGCCCCTGCCGTTACCCGCGATGGCGCGCTGCAGTATCCCGACCTCGGTGCCCTTGCGGGCCTGCGCCGGGAGGTCGGGACGCCGCGCGTGCAGCCTGTCGAGGATCTCCTGCCGTGTGAGTTGTTCGAACCTGCGGCTGAGCTCGGTGAAGCGGCGGACCTTCTCGTCGAACAATATGCCGTTGAACCGGCTCAGCTCCGGCTCGGCGGCGATGCCCGTGTTGGCCAGTGAGCGGTAGAGGTTCTTCAGCAGGCAGGGAGCGGCCTTCCCATGCGGTATGGAGCCCGCCTCGAGCATCTCCGTCCAGACGGCCAGCCCCTCTTCGCGCGCGCGAAGCCTGACGGAGCGCCAGGCGCACCAGTCGCGCAGCCTCGCGATCCCCTCCAGCAGCAGTCCGGCCCTTGCCCGGCTGCGGCCGACCCATCCCTCGCCGCCGACGGGGCGGCCCGACTCGCGCAGGGCCAGCCGTCCCGCCACCTCCGCCTCTATCGACACCACGGCCCCGAGAGCCCTGGTGAATGCCTCCGCAATGCCCCCCTGACCGGCGGCCCAGGCGACGGAACCGTCCTGCAGCGTCGCGGCCAGCGACGAGCGGACGGCTGCCGGGGAGACGCCGGCGCTGCCCAGCCGGGGGATCGCCTCCAGCAGCGCCCTGACGGCCGTCACGTAGCGGCTGACGGCCTGCCAGTCGGTGTCAAGGCCCGCCCAGAGCGAGGGCATGAGCCGGGACATCCCCTCGGATGCCGCTTCGATGGTGCGCAGGTGCGACCGACAGGGCTCCATAACCTCCAGCAGGGGCGCCACCTCGGAGGCCGGCACGCCGCCCGTGCGGGAAAGCATCGACAGTCGTCCGCGCACCCTTCTCCGGGTCAGGAAACGCGGCAGGAACCATTGTTGCCCGGCCTGCAGCCATTCCCCGAGGAGGGAGGCGGCATCGAGGTCGCGCCACCCCTCGCGGAACCGCGCGTCGAGGGTGGCAGCGCCCTCGCGCAGGGCCGTCCCGGCGAGGGCGATGCGGTCGGCGGCGGCCAGTCGTTGTACGAGGGCTTCGCCGGAGAGGATGGCACCGCGGATGTCGGACGCGCCCGTCAGCAGGCCGCAGACGGTGGCGAGCGCATCGAGGGATTCCCGCTCCGTCGGCGTCACCGACAGGCCCAGGGCGTCGCATGCCCGCTTCAGGTTGGGTTCCAGCACCTCCAGGGCTTCCGACCAGTCGCGCAGCAGGGCGGCGGCGGCCTCGCGTGTCGAAGGGTCGTAACTGTCGAGCCCCACTTGGCGGAGCGGATGGATCGAAGGGTCGCCCGTCAGGCGCAGCGCGGCCTGCACGTCGCCGGCCAGGTCCTCCAGCCGGGTGAGTGCCGGTGCCGTCAGGCCGCGGAGGAACGGCGCCTCGAAGGGGATGTCGGCGGGCGCGCCGGCGTGGGGGATGTAGCGGTTGATGCAGGCGTGGACGGAGAGGCCGCAGGGCTGGGCCCGGTGCAGGGCCATGGCATATCCCTGCAGGTCGGCTCGCAGCAGGTGGATGCGGTCGGCCTCCTCCGCGAAGTCGGTACGGCTGCGCATCTGCGGGGCTTCCATCATCGCCCTGATCCTGCGCAGCACGTCCGACTTGCGGGTCTTGTTGCTGTGCAGCTCCAGGCAGAAGTCGCCCAGGCCGATTTCCTCCAGCCGCTTCTCCACCACTTCCAGCGCGGCCATCTTCTCGGCGACGAAGAGCACGCGGCGGCCGTGGTAGAGAGCGTTGGCGATGATGTTGGTGATGGTCTGCGACTTCCCCGTGCCGGGGGGGCCGTGCAGGACGAAGCTGCGGCCCTCGTTGGCGGCGCGTATCGCCTCCACCTGGCTTCCATCGGCGAGGATGGGCAGCAGGACTTCGGAGAGGGGCGGGTCTCCGGCAGGCGCCGGCGCCTCGGTGTCGACGGGCAGGTCGGGATGCAGCCTGCCCTGCAGCAGGCTCTGCACGATGCGGTGCGAGGACAGCCTGGCCGCGTGGGTGCGGATGTCGTGCCACATGACGAAGCGGCTGAAGGAGAAGCTGCCGAGGAGGGCCATGTCCTCGACATCCCAGCGGGGCATGCCGCGGACGGCGTGGCGGAAGAGGTTGAGGGCGGTGCGTACCTCGACACCCGTCTCGTCGCGCGGGAGCTGTTCGAGGCCGGCGACGGGGATGCCGAAGTCCTGCCGCAGCATCTCCAGCAGGGTGACGTTGGCGACGGCCTCCTCCTCACGGCTGCGCAGCACATAGCCGCGGTGCGAGGCCTTGCGTACGAGTTCGACGGGCAGGAGGATGACGGGGGCGAGACGGGGCCTTTCACTGGCGTCCGACTCGTACCAGCGCATGAGTCCGAGGGCCAGGTAGAGGGTGTTGGCGCCGTTCTCCTCCAGCGTGTGGCGGGCGGTGCGGTAGAGGGCGGTGAGGGCGGCCTGCAGGTCGGCCTCGCCGAGGCAGGTGCGCAGGCGGCGCTGTCGCTCGTCGTCGGCCACGAGGCCGTGGACGGCGTCGGTGGGGTGCAGCGGGGGAAAGGTGCCGTCGGACCGACGTCCGCCCGCCCAGCTGGCGGGGGCCGCCAGGAGGGGCATCTCCCCGCCCGTGGAGAGGCGGTCCTCCACGCCGGCGGGGTCGGCCGTGAGCAGCTGTACCATGGTGCGCGAGGGCCGCAGGCTCAGCAGCGTGTTGCGCAGGGTCAGGTCGAGGAGCCGTCGCTCCCAGGTCTGTTGTCGGGTATGGGTGACCGTTATCCGCTCGTCGGGGCGCGGCCCCACCGATATGTCGGAGGGGGCGGCGGCTTCGGCCCCTGCGGCGGGGCCGGGGGGCTCTTCCGCGACCCATCCTTCGTCGGTCCGGATGCGCACCGGCAGCGGCCGGACACGGGCGTGTCGGGCCCTGCGCAGGTCGACGAAGAGATGGAACGCCTCCGGCTGGAGGAGATGCGCACCCGCGTGTGCGACGGCCGTCTCGAAGTCGACACCGGCTCCGCGGTTCATGCCCGTGGCCTCGACGAGCAGGATGTCGTGGATGCCGTCGGCGTTGCGTTTGGTGAGGAGGGTGATGTCGTCGTTGACGGGGTCGGGGAAGGTCTCCTCCACCAGCCACAGGCCGGCGAAGGCGTGCCCCCTGACGATGACGACGATGGGGTGCAGGCCGGCCGCCTCGGCGCAGGCGGCGAAGAGCAGGCTCATGTCGAGGCAGTTGCCGATGCCCTGGTCGAAGAGCTGGTCGCAGAGCCGGATGCGCTGCCCGGCCGCTTCGAAGGAGGCGGGCGTCCCCGCGTAGGTGAGCCCGAGTTCGGAGAGGGCGCCGTAGAGGGCGGCCGCCTGTTTGCGGACCCTGTCGGGACTCCGGCTCTGGTAACCGTTCAGGGCGGGCGGCTCGCCCCAGGCGCCCAGCAGGTCGGCCGCCCGGCGCAGCACACCGGAGATGCGCGGGTGGTTGGGCGTCACAAAGGCCGCCAGCAGTTCCGGCATCACGCCCGTCCCGGGCCACTGGTCGAAGGCGAGGAAGCGCAGCTGCCGCTCCTGCGTCAGCAACAGACGCCCTTCGGCATCCTCCAGCTCGGCGAGGAGGAGGCCACTGACGCCCTCGGTGAGCGATGCGAGCTCCTTCCAATGGAGGGGGATCGCCAAGGGACCCGACCGCCAGCGCACGCCGGCGTCGACGTCAACCGCCATCTCGAAGGGGGCAAACACCTCGGGCACCGCAGAAAGGCGCAGCCGAAGCCCGGCCGCCAGGGCAGGGTCCTCGTGCCGGAGGCCCACCTCCCGCACCAACGGCACGCCGTTCTGCTGCATCGCCGCGCCGATGCAGGGCACGACCGTCAGCTCCAGTTCGATCGACATGGGGAAACTTGATGATGAAATTAACACTTTCCCGCAACGCCTACCACCCGCCACCCGTACCTTGTAGCCAAAGCAGCCCCATGCGGCACCTCCTCCCCGCCACCCTGGCGGCGACGGCCCTCGCCCTCGCCTCCTGCAGCAGCTACTACTTCGCCTCGCCACAGCCGGTCGACCGCACAGACCTCCGCCGCATCCCCCGCGAGATGCGCGGCGCCTGGCAGTCGCTGGAGGACGAGGACACCCCCCCCGACCCCGACGCACCCCCCAACTACATCGCAGGCAGTCGCACCCTCCGCATCATCGAAGCCGACGACGCCCCCGTCATCGACCGGGTGCGCACCCTCGAAGAGGCGGCCGACACCTCCACCACAGAAACGCCCGCCTTCTCCCGCGAACAACGCCGCGACACCGCCTCGGGCACCCTCGACACCGCCGTCAACCTCATCGTCCGCGGCGACAGGGTCTACCCCGTCGACGACGACGGCATCGGCCCAGGCCTCCCCTACACCCGCTCCGGCGACACCCTCCGCTTCACCCGACGCGACACCGCCGTCCATGAACTCGGCCACCACCTCCGCATCCGGAAGGCCGACAAAAACCTCTGGGTCCTCAACTTCCTCGACGGCGAACGCCGCGAGGCCCGCGGCTGGTGGCTCGTACTCATCGCCGAACGACGGGGCGACCGATTCCTCCTCCACTCGGCCTCCGAGAAGATGAAGACCCACCCCTCCCTCGTCGGCAAGGCATCCGACAAATACCACTTCGACCTCGACTTCCGCGCCGCCGACGTCCGCAAACTCCTGCTCGACAGCCTCTTCACACCGGCCGTGGTGCTCGTGAAATGACCGGTCGCACCAACGGCCAAAGGCCGGGCAGGCGCCCCGACAACCCCGTCGCCAGCACATCCGTTCGACAGGCATCAGCCCGCCGACCACAGGCCGAAGGGACGCCGCGACACGGGGATAAAACACTTGCACACCCGTCGGCGACCGGCAGGCCGCGGCCAGGCCGGCGTATCTTTGCCGGATGCCGACCCATCCGCACCGCGACCTGGCAGATGCCCTCTACGCCGAAATATCTATGAGCGCCGCACCCGGAGCGACGCGCCAGTCCATACGCGCCTTCCGCAGCATCCTCGAGACCGCCTTCCGACACCTCACACTCCAGGAGAAGCGCAGCTTCGCCAGCCTCTTCGGGCGGATGGAGTTCGTCTTCGAATCGCAGCGCACCGATGCACAGGTCCGCAACCGGGCACACGACCTCCGCCGCTATGCCAACGCCCAGGCCCACAGACGCGAAGACCCGCCGCAGGACGAATGGCAACACTGCCTCAAAACCGTTTGCGAGACCGTCAGGCACTTCTTCGGACAGGACGTGCCCGACACCCTGGCACAACGCTACGAAGGGGTCGGCGACGACCCACTGCCGCTGACAACCGCACGGCAGGATGCCGACATCACCACCCTGCGCCTCAGCGTGACGGCGGTATCCGCCATGGAGGGGCAGGCGGACGGCAGGCACTTCACCCTCCACGCCACGGAGGAGGAGATCGGCAGGGTGCGCCTGCAACTGTACGACGGCATGCAGGGTTCGATGAGCCACCTCCAACCCCTGCTGCGACCCCACGACACCCTGCTGGTCACCGAATGCCGCAAGGAGGCCGAAGCGGGCAACTATGCCACCACGAAGGACAGCCTCGCCATCCTCGAGCCCGACCTGCTCATGGATGTCAGCGAGATGGCCAACTGCTTCGAGGACAGGGACGGGAAGGCCGAGATCTTCCTCGCCGGCAACCTCGTGCCCCAGTCGTCCTCCATCCACGCCTTCCTCGGCACCCTCGTCAACGGCGTGCTCGACGAGACGATACGCAACCCCGATGCCGGAGCCGACAAGGCCATGGAGAACGCCCTGCGCGACAACTTCCTCAACGCCCTGCCCCACGGCCAGGCGCGGATATCGCAGCTCCTCAAAGACATCGCCACGGTACACTGGCCCAACATCCGCTCCGTCACGCGAAGGCTGCGCGGCAGGCCGGTACGCATCGAACCCAGCTTCCTGTCGGCCACCTGGGGACTGCAGGGTCGGCTCGACCTGATGGTGGAGGATGACACGGACGCCCTCCGCAAGGACATCTACGAACTCAAGAGCGGAAAGGCACCCCTCAACGGCCGCTGCAAGCCCGAACACGGCATGCAGGTGGTCGGATACAACATGCTGCTGGAGTCCGTCTTCGGACACCGGCGCTCCGGCACCTCGGCCGTCATCTATTCCAAGGCCGAGACGGGCGTGGAACGCAACGTGACCATCAGCCAGACGGTGAGATGGGGCCTGCTGCGGCTGCGGAACGAAGTGGTGGCCGGCATCCTCGGTATCGCCAGGGGCGACGGCTCGGCCCTCGACCGCATGATGGGCTGCGACCTCTCCCGGATGCAGTCCTTCAACGCCAACCGCATAGAAGCCTTCCACGACGCGTTCAACGGCTGCGACACGCGGCGCCGGTCCTACTACCTCGCGCTCCTGTCGTTCCTCCTGCGCGAATACCTCGACATGAAATGCGGCATGTCGGTATCCCCCTTCCGCAACGACGACCGCAACGGCCACGCCGCCCTATGGCTCGAAGGGCTCGAAGAAAAACTCGACGGCTTCAAGGCGATCGCCGGCCTCCGCTTCGAAGCCTTCGAGCCCGAGCGGTCGGTCGTGGCATTCGCCGTGACGGCGCCGAGGGAACATAACTTCCGGGTCGGCGACCTCGTGGTGCTCCACGGTCGCCACGGAGACGCACCAGGACCCCTGCGGCAACAGGTCGTCAAGGCCCGCATCGAAGCCCTCGGCCTAGAACACATCCGGGTATCCCTCAACAACCGGCAGCTCGACGCCTCCCACTTCGGCCGATATCCCGAATGGGTCATCGAACACGAAGGCAACGAGAGGTCGAAATGGAAGGTCGTGCAGATGCTCTTCTCCGCCCTCAACGGCCACAGCGGCAGCCGCTTCGAACGACTCGCCGGCATCCTGCGGCCCAGGTTCGCCAGCCCGCCGGCGATCGACACCGAGGGACTCAACGACAACCAGGCGGGACTCATCCGCTCCGCCCTCGCCGCCCGCGACTACTACCTCGTCCAGGGCCCGCCCGGCACAGGCAAGACGTCGACCTTCCTCACACGACTCGTGGAGGAACGCCTCAAAAGCCCGGGCAGCATCGCCGTCGCCGCCTTCACCAACCGTGCCGTCGACGAGATCGCCCAGCGGCTGGCACAACGGGGCGTACCCTTCGTCAGGCTCGGCAGCCGACAGGCCCTGGCCGCCGGACTGCAACGGCATGTCGACGCACTCGACATCGACGGGGCCCGCGGCTTCATGGCCTCACAGCGCGTGTTCCTCTCCACCGTCGCCACCCTGACCTCGCAGCTCGACAACCTCCGCACCCTCAAGGACGACATCGACACCCTCGTCGTCGACGAGGCCTCGCAACTCGACGAAGCGCAACTCGCCGGACTCCTCCTGTCATTCGACAAATACATCCTCATCGGCGACCAGAACCAGCTGCCACCCATCATCACCCAGGATACGGCCCTCTGCGAAGTGACCGACCCCGTACTCACGGAGATGGGTATGCGCGACCTCTCGGAGTCGGTCTTCGAAAGGCTCATGCGCAACGCAAGGGAGAAGGGCTGGCACGACGCCTACGGCATGCTCGACACCCAGTACCGGATGCACGAGGGCATCGCCGCACTCATCGGGCCCTGGTACGGCGACAGGCTCCGCATCGGACATGCGCGGCAGTCGGAGCCCGGCCCGGGATGGCAAGCATCCGCCTCGGGGCCCGACACGGTCTGGCGAGACCTGCTGCTGTCCGGCAGGGCCGTCTTCGTGCCCAGCCCCCGACGCAACACGCCCAAATACCACGAAGCAGAGGCCGACCGCATCGCCGGACTCCTCCGCTACATGCGCACCGCCCTCGGCGACACCTTCACGCACGACAGCATCGGCGTCGTCACCCCCTGGCGCACCCAGATATCCAAGATCCGCGAACGCATCGGGAGGGACCCCCACCTCGACGATGTCCTCATCGACACCGTCGAACGCTTCCAGGGCTCCGAGAAGGACCATATCCTCGTCTCCTTCGCCGTCTGCCACCCCGGACAGATGGCCATCCTTCGCACCCCCGGCAGCTTCACCCGCACCGCCGGACCGGGGCAGCCGGACGAGGTCGAGATCGACCGCAAACTGCTCGTCACCCTCTCTCGCGCACGGCATCAGGTCGTCGTCTTCGGCGATGAGGACGTGCTGTCCGGCGAACCCGTCTGGGCCGACGTCATCGGCCGCATGACCCGACACCCGCTGCCCGCCGACGCCTGAGCCGCCCCGGGACAGCCGACAGCACCGCCCATCCATCCCCCCTTGAAGGAACGAATCCGAACCCACCTTGTCGTCAAAATCACGCTCCATGAAAGCCGCTTCGATCGCCCTCGTCCTCCTGCTGCCGTTCCAACTCGCGATGGGACAGTCCTTCATCGCCAGCCTCGAAGAATCCGACATGGCCGTACTCTTCGGCCAGCCCGCCGTGGCCAAACTCGCCGACGGCAGCGAGGTCACCTGCAAACTCACCGCCGCCACCATGATCAACGGATACCTCGACAAGTTCACCCTCAAGAACGAAGCCGGCGAGAAGGTCAAACTCGAACCCGAAGACGTCGTACGCCTCTCGGTGAAGGCCTCCCGGATGGCCAAGGTCGCCATGGGCGCGTCCAACGCCTCATCCATCAAGGAGATCACCAGCCGCGACTTCAACGAGATCTCCAACCGCGAATACATCATCTTCGAAACGGCCATGCGCGCCAACAAGGCCGGCAAACTGCGCCTCATGCAACTCCTCAACCCGGCTTCGACACCCCTGTAAAGGTCTTCGCCGACCCCAACGCCCAGAAGACCGGCGGCCTGGCCATCGGAGGCATCCGCGTCAGCGGCGGCGAAGACAGGTCCTTCCTCATGGTCAAGGGCGACCAGCAGGCCGTCGTGGTCAAAAAATCATCGTACCGCAGGAACTTCGAAGAACTCTACGGCGACTGCCCCGCCATGGTCAAGACCTTCGCCGGCGAGAAGATCCAGTGGGACGACCTCGCCGCCCATGTCTTCGCCTACGACTCGGCCTGCAAATAGGATCGACCGACCGAGGACAATATTGTTAAATACAAGGGAGAGCCGCAGGGGTGGGACATTCGCAGCATGACACTGCGAACCCACACCCTTCCGCACAGCCTGCTCTACCTGGGCGCAGGCTTCAACTGGGAGCCGCTGCACCGCTTCTCCCACCTCTGCGATACCTTCCTCCATGTCAGCCTCTTCTGCTCGTTGGACGAGGTGCGCGGATCGCTGGAAAAGGACCTGCGCGACCACCCGTTCCTCGAACTCCGGGGACTCCGCGTAGACAGGCAGTTCGACGAGACGACCCATTTCGAACTCCACCCCGACTACCGCTCGCACCTGCTCGAAGCGCAGGCCCGCCTCCCGCAGGCGGCCGTTCGGGAATACACCCGCGCCTTCTCACGGGCCATACACGAACCGCAGTGGCTCCTCGAAGCCGACATCCGGCGCAAGGGTACCGACCGCCGCCTACGCCTCCTCTACATGACGGCGGAAGGGATGGCCAGCTACATCGCCCTCACCCACAACGGACGATACGCGCCCAGGGTCCTCGTCACCATACAGACAGGCTGCCTGGAAACGCCCAACGGCCTCATGACCGACATCCTCGCACACTGCGAGCAAAAGCCCGACATCTGGGTGCGGGGCTTCGAACCCGATCACTGGGACCATCGCAACCCGACCCTTTCCGCAAAGGACAGGATCTACCCCATACCCGGCGGCGACTTCCTGTTTCCCTGGAAACCTCAAGGCATATATGTTGGACACAGCATGGAGGACGGGCGCGGTACCCGCCACTGCCGGGCCTTCATCACCCGGGAAATGCAGGCATACCTGCAGGGACTTCCCCTCCCCGACTACGGCCGTAACGGGATCCTGCCCACCGGATGGGAGTCCCTGCCGCCCGCACCGCCCGGTGAAAAACACCTCGTCGTCACCACGGCACACCTCAGCCGAAAGCTCGCCTTCCACCCTTCCTTCAGCCTGCGCCGCTGGGACAGCCTCATGCCCCAATACGGGCGCCCCTGCAGCATGCGCGACGCCCTCGAACGCCTCCGCGCCCTCGACGCCGCCGATGCCTACGATGCCATTCACTTCACACCGCTCGGGATGGAGGATGAAGGCATCCACCTCGACGCATTCCTTCGCGAAAACCACAGGGCCCGGATGCAGGCCGTCGTACACCGCCCCCTCGACCTGCTCGACCTGCGGGAAGCCCTGGCAATGCTGTCGGCATGCCCTTCGGAATACATGGCGACAGCCTGATCACTCCCCCCGTCATATGTCCATCCACTACCCTTGGAAAAAATATTCTCGCGAAACCTGTCACAACCGATACACTTTCCGACTCTCTGTATGCGTGGGGCCGTCCAGGATCCCGGCTCCCGCAAAGACACAGCCGTTGCGAAACCAAACACCCACCAGATCGCGCTGAAAAGCCCCGGTACGGCGGATAAACCCGCCCGCCGTGCCGGGCATGCCGGAAAAGGTACCGGCCCGCTGCAGCAAAGCACACGGTCCATTCCCGAAACCCATCCACACTGCAAGGAACATGCATATGACCAACGAACATCAGACAAACATGGTCTGGCAGCCGAACCGCCACACGATGCCGGAGACCATCCAGGCCGAATGCATCGGCCTCCACACGGACGCTAAGGGAGTTCTGTGGGTCAGCCTGGAGAACGAGATGGGTGTGAAGGTGGAGATCAACGGCAGTCTATTCGTCGACAACGGGCTGCCCGTCCCCGATGGCCTCGGACCCGCCGAAGTGTCGGCAGGCGTCTACGACCACTGGTTCGGACGAGGGGATGAAGAGACGAGAGCCACCCTTGCCAAGGTACTGCACCGTCATTTCGACGGGATCCTGGCATCCAGGCAGACCATCCTGGAAGACCTCGAACTCTACATGGTCCGCATCGAACCGACCACCCGCTCCTGCGCCATCGGAGCACTCCTGGAGGCATGGGGCAGAGACCCGCTGCTGCTCCTGCCCGAGGGGTCGGGATGCATCACGAACCTGAGCCTGGACAGGTCCGGGCGGACCATCCGCTTCACCGCCTGGCATCCGAGGCAGGGCTTCTTCCAAGGAGCCGGACTGACGGAGTCGCAGCAGCGACTGGAATCCTTCCGCCGCCTGAGGTCGGGCAGCAGTTTCATCCGCGGTATGATCCGGCTGGCGGAGCTGGCCATCGGTGTCTCGTCGGCACCTCGCATCGAGGGACTCCGATACAACACCCTGATCTGACCCTTTTCTCAAGAAATTTATAAATACAAAAATCAAGACAGCATGGCAAAGAAGAAGAACTCCCCAAAGAGACATGTGCTCCTCGAAGGAGAAGGCGTCAACCGTCACGTACTCTACGGGGCCGCGGAGGTCGGCAACGGGACGGACTACCGGGAAGTACGGCTCCTCGAGGATGGTCATCTGAAGCACGAGGACCCGGAGGGCGCACATGCCGAGCACCAGACCATCCGCATCGAACAGGGCGAGTGGGTCATGGGACTGCAGGTCGAGCACGACCCCTTCGCCTTCCTGGCACCCGAAAACAGGGACTCACGCCCCCTCACGCTGCAGGAAAGACTCGATAGAAGCATCACCCGCGTGTGGGACTGATGCCCGCCCCGAGCCCGGGGAAGTCCCTTCCCCGGGCTGCCCCTCACACGGACATATCAGAACGAATACAAACCGACCATCATGAAAGCCATCATCGACAAGACCGAATTCCCCGCTGAGATCGGCAAACGCATCCTCAAGGCCAAGCATGGACGTTGCATCGTCCCGGCACTTGAGAAGGAATGGGATGCCATACCCGACCTCACTTTCGCCTCCATCGTCAAGGAGTTGTCGGACACGGACCATCGCAGGATCGCCTTCAAATACCTTGGCCTCCAGCGGATGCTCGCCGAACTCAAACCCAAGCTCGTCAGCACCGAGACCCTCCGGAAGACGGCACTGTGGGTCGGCCCCGACGGCAGCCTCGTCAGGAAGGACTATGACGACACCTATGAACTCCACCGCGTCGATTGGTGCGACCTCTACATCGGCGTGTCGACGGACAACATGACCCGACCCATGCTGCGCGAACTGCAGCAGGACCGCCACTTCGTCAAGTTCCGCGATACGTCCACCGGAAGGGAGTACGTCATCTGGGTCGATATCCGTTCGGTGCTCGCCAACAACCCCGATGCGATCGGCGAGGGCGGGGTCATCCCGCTGATCAAAAGAAAGATGGAGCCACTGGTGAATCCCATCATGGCCATCGCCTGGACCATCCGGACAGACGTCGAAACGGGCGGCATCCAACGCATCGTACGCCAGGGCGACTGCGTACTGGTCAGGAAGAGACCGGGCGCCGCAAAGCTCTCACAGCCAAGGCATCTCACCGAACAGGAATACCGCACACTCCTCAGCGACGAGAGCTGACAGTCGAAGACCGGATCGTAACGGACATCGGTTCAAATACAAATCAGGAAAGGAAGATGAAAAAGTCAAACGAAAGCCGGACGCGTGTCGCCCCAATGACCTTCCCCGACCACCTGTCCATTTGCCTCAGCCGTGACGAATGGACCCTGATGCGCAACTGCGTGGCGCGTGTGGATGGCGACAACACGTCCAAGTCATGCACCTACCGTCATGAAACCGACTGGTTCCTGACGGACGATGACGAGGCCATGCTCAGCGCAGTGGGCGACCGGATCCACGAAAACCTGCTGCAGGTCTTTGGAGCGGTCAATCTTGAGGGACTCAACTCGAAACGGCCCGTCATGGGCACTCCGGCCCAGTGGGAGATCGTGATGTCCGACATGCTGGACGGAGAGCAGGTGGGGACGGAGGCCGACGGGCGTGTCCGCTTGAGGATCCCCGTGCGGCAGATGCCCAACCTGAGCGGTCGAAAGAGGAGAATGCCATTTTCATTGGACTTTGACATACCCATCCTGTTATGGAAATGATGCGAAAGGCCTGCAAAGCCGTCCGCCGGTGGTGGCGTGAAGGTTCCTACCTCGGGGCCGGCATCCTGTTCTATCGGTGTCATCCCGATGGCAGATGTTCCATCCTCCTGTTCCGACGGGCCATCCGACCCGGCAGGGGCAGGTACAGTCTCACCGGTGGCCGGCTGGATACGGGCGAGAAGGGGGACTTCCTGGCGGGCGCCATACGGGAGACCTTCGAAGAGTGCGGTCGGCTCGTCGGGCCGGAGGAGGTTCGAATGTCCATGAAGATCTGGCTGCCCGGCTTCCATTGGACAACATTCCTGGTGGAGTTCAAGGACGACATCCGGGATCTGCGATTGCGGAAGAGCGAGGTATCGGAAGCCATCGAGGTCGATCTGACGGAGTCGTTCCGTCTGCCGCTCACCCGAACGATGTGGTGGACGCTGAAGCGAATGCAAGGGTACGGGTGGCGTCGCCTCGGGAAGTCCGGTCACTTCACCACCGGATAGTGCACCTCGCCCCAGTCCTCGCCGGGATGCCGCATCATGATGTCCACGAAGGCCGGCATCAGCAACTGCATCACGCGATGCCCTGTATTGACGGAACTGCGGTTGACGGAACTCCGATAGGTGGCCCCCCCGTGCATGAGCTGGTTGCGGAGGGTGTAGAGCCTGTCCATCACGATCTCCAGGAACTCCGGCACCCGCTTGCGGCTCAGATGGTCTTCGGCCTCCGCTATGGACTGGCGGAACTTCGTCTCCCAGGATCTGACGAGTCCGCGCTGATGGTCCCAGAACGGCTTGTACAGGAACTGGTTCCCGATCAGGTTCCGCAGCGGGCCTGAATAGCGCTGCCACAGGATGTTGTGGATGCGTTCGTCCTCGTCGTGCCGGGCAAGCTTGCGGATGAAGGTCCGGAAACGCTCGCGCTCGGCGACGGGTTCGTCCGACTCGGCAACCTGCGCATAGAGTGCGTTGAAGGCGATCCAATGGGTGAGGAAGGCGAGGTCTGCCTGCTTCTCCTGATCCTCCGCGCAGATGAGCCAGCTGACGGCGCGGTACAGGCGGATGTTGGTGGACTCGGGCTGTACGGGGCTCGTCTTCAGCCGGCGGGAGAGTGCGCGGAGCGACATGGCGGCTTGTATTTTCCGCCGTTGAAGATACGCGTCAGGAGGCATGGAGCGCAAGAAGCCTTCCCATGAAGATGGAAAGGGGCAGGGCCTGTACGCCATCGGGCAGCGTATAGGCGACGGTGCCTCCATGGACCAGGAAGCGCTCCGTGGCTCCGATGTCGGCACAGGCGCGGTAAAAGCCCTTGGAGGGTGATGCCACCGCGCTCCGCTTGATCTCGACGGCCCATCGGGTGGTCAGCCCCATCTCCAGCACGAGGTCTATCTCTTCTCCCACCGCCGAGCGATAGAAATAGGGCAGGGCATGAAACGGACAGACCGACAGCGTGTTCGACAGCACGAATCCCTCCCAACTGCCCCCCGAGGCCGGATGGCCGGCCAACTGCATCGCGTCGGGTATGTGCAGCAGGGCATGTGCGATGCCGCTGTCACAGAGGTACACTTTGGGGGTGCGGACCAACCGCTTGCCGATGTTGGCGGCATAGGGTTGGAGTCTGCGCAGCAGGAACAGGTCCGCCATCAGGTCGATGTACCGAGCGATGGTGGGCACGCTCATGTCCAGGCTGCGCGCGAGTTGCGACATGTTCAGCATCCCGCCCTGCTGGTGCGCCAGCATGGTCCAGAGTCGGGCCAGCGTGGTGGCCGGCAGGCGTGGCCCGAGTTGGGGGATGTCCCGCTCCAGATAGGTACGGATGAACGAGTCCCGCCATGCCAGGCTGGTGGCGTCGTCACCGGCCAGCAGACTCTCGGGAAACCCGCCCCGCAGCCAGAGCCGGAGAATGGAGGCATCGGTGACAGGTCCCTGCTCCAGGAGGTCCACCGGTCCCAGCTCCAGATAACGTATTCTGCCCGCCAGCGACTCGCCCGTTTGGGCGAGCAACGCATGGCTCGCAGACCCTAGCAGGAGGAAGAGGCCAGTACGTCGCCCTTCGCGACGCCGGGCATCGATCACACCGCGCAGCTCGCGGAAAAGACCCGGCTGCCGCTGCACCTCGTCGATGATCAGTAGCCGGTCGCCATGCGCCGAATAAAAGCCCTGGAAATCTTCCATCCTGACACTGTCCAACCGATTCTCCAGGTCGAGGTAATGGGCCTCCATCTCCTCGCGAATGGCGAAGGCCAGGGTCGTCTTGCCCACCTGCCGCGGACCCAGGAGGGCCACCGCTGCATTCGACGCAAGCGACTGACGCAGAATGGATTGGAGACGACGGGGGATCATTTCATGCAAATTTAATACGAAATATTAAATTTGCTCAAGAAACGCTGCCCCGTTTGGATGACCGCGGGGCAGGATTCCAGACAAGATGCGCCAGTTCAAGCCTGAGGTCGATCGGCAGAACCGGATGCAGGGCATGGGCCCCTGCGCCTGGCATTCCTTTGGCCTATTCCATCAGGACGGGCTGGCTGCATCTATCGCGACGACGGCCGATGCGGGCGGGAACAGCCCGGCGTGCTCGGGATGGCAGGTGAAGAGAATGACCTGTTTTCCGATACCGATCTCCTGCAACAGTTCGGCGGCCTGCCGCCTACGGTTGGGGTCGAGCTCGGTGAAAGGGTCGTCCAACATCAGGAAACCGTCCATGTCGGACAGGTAGACCTCTGCATAGGCCAGCCTGACGGCGAGGGCCAGCGAGCCCTTCATGCCCTTGCTGAGCAGGTCGGCCTCCAACCGGATATCTTCATTGCCGATGACAACGGGCAAATTCTCATCGAACTCCGCCAGCGCATACCGTCCTCCACTCAGCCGCTGCAACAGCGCTATGATGCGCGTGCCCACGCTGGCGAAGGGATCCGCCGCCCTTTCGGAGGCGATGGATCCGTGCATGTCCAGTATCCTGTGCAGTGACCTGACCTCTCGGAGCAGATGCGCATACCTCGCCTCGGCGGATTGCTGCTTCTCCAAGAGCTCCTCGGCACTGTATTCCTGCTTCGAAAGTTGGCCCTGCAGATGGCCACGCTCCGCCATGTAGCCGTTCAACGCCTCTTGCAACCCATTGAGCCGCTGCTGACTTTGCTGGATGGATTCGATGAAATCAGCGGCCGATCCGGAACCTTCCGGAAGGGACAGCAGGGTTGAGGCCTCCTTGTCGAGACGTTTCCATTCCGACCTGAGTTCGGTGACTTTCTCCAACAGGTCCTCAGGGTTCCCATGCTCGTTCTTCCAACGGACGGCCTTTTCCGACATGCCGGAGATCTCCAGGCCCAATCGGGCGGTCCGCTGGGTCCTGACGTCCAACTGCTCCCGGATGATCTGCAGATCACGCGTAGCCGGAATTCCGGCCAGCTCTTCAAGCTCCTGCCGCCATTCCAAGAGCGACTTGCCGCCAAGCTGTGCCTTCAGGTCCCTTTCATGCTTTTGAAGCTCACTCCAGGCCTCCAACAGACGAACCCTCATGTTCCTGAGGCCTTCGCTATCCTCCGCGCCTTGTGCCGCACAACGTTCGCGGATGCGCTGCTGATGGTGCAGGAGGGTCGCCTCCAGCTTGTCGATATCTTCATTGCCACTCACCACCCGGATGCTCAACGGGCCGTGGGAAATGGCAATGGAGCCCGGACTGCTGAGGGTCTCCGGCATTCCGGGACGGACCGTGACGATACTCGGCTGCTGTCCTGACACGGTAGCGTGGATCTGCACCTCGACATCCGACTCGAAGGTGGCCCTCAGTTGCTGGGCTTCCAGTCGCAGGCGCGCATCCCTGACAGCCTGCTCGGACGCATCAACCTCCTTCACCACGGCCTCAGGAATGTCCGGTATCTGCGCCAGCTTATCCTTTTGTTCCGTGATGCGGTCCTCCAACTTCCTGACTTCCTTGTCCCGACGGATCATTTCCGACCCGTTGGCCCTTCGGTTGGCATGTTGCAGTTCCGTGTCCAGGTCCATCTTCTCCTTCAGCAATTGTTCCAAGTCCTGCCGCTTCATGGGGAGGGCGGTCTCCGCCGCCATCCATTGCCGGTGTACCTCCTTGAGTTCGTTGCCCTTTCGCTCCAGTTCCTTTTTTTCAGATTGGATGGCCAGGGAACGATTGGCATCCTTGAGCAGCGGTTCGCCCCTGAGGATGATGCCTTCAAGTTCCAGCTTCTGCGTGGTGAGATCATGGATCTGACGATTGAGTTCCTCGACCCGCATTTCCGACTTCAGGATCTCCTGTTGCCTTTCGCGAAATCCCTCCTTCTCATACCAGGCCTCAAGGATGGAACCCACATCCCTTGCCCATGGATGCTGGATGCCGCGTCCGCTCTCGGGCATCTGCATGACGCTGTCCCACCTCGACTCGAGTCTTTTCAATCTCTCCCTGACCGCCTTGACGAAGCCCTCCCGATCGAAGGGGTCGGCATCCTTCAGGAAGGACTGCACGGTGTCCAGCGAGCCTATTCGCGGCTTCAGACGTCCGATCGTTTCATGGATGGATGACTGCTCGATGAACAGCATGTTCTCCCAGCTGGCCCGGTTCAACTGCAACAGCCGGGCCATTTCGGCCTCCGCCTGTTCGCCGGTCAGTTCGGTTCCGCCCGATTGCAAACGGATGCCCGATAGCCTTGGTTGCGTACTCCAGGTCTTGAGGAGGACATACCCGGTGCCCTCGGCGTCGAATGTCAGCGTGACACGGATCTCGGTGCCGCCGGCGCGGGGATAGCAGCGCTCTATCGCCTTGTGGTCTTCGGAACCCTTTCGCGGACGTTCCGGGATGAACAGGGCGGCGGAGAGCGCGTTGAAGATCGTCGACTTGCCGAACTCGTTCTCGCCGAGCACCAGGTTGAGACCGTCATGAAAGCCGATGGTCCGTTCCGGGATGCCGGCAAACGGATGGAGTCGGATGCTTTTGATCTTCATGGCTTCATGGTTTTGATGATGTCGTAGGCGAGTTGGAGCGCCTGCGAATCCTCGGGGCTTTCGGAAAGTCCTGACAACAGCCGATAGGGATAGGTGCCATCCGCGAATTCGGCCGAGATGCGGGCCGCATCGATCCTTGTATCTATCTCTCGATGGAAGGAGACATCCAGGTACCTGGTGGTCAACTCTTCTATGAGCCGGACAAGTCCGGCTATCTCCTCTTCAGTGAGTCGGCCGCCGAGACGCAGGTCCAATATCCTGACCCCCTCCTCCGGCTGATCGAGGGACTGCCTGAGCGACGCTATGTCAGATTCGGAATGCAACTGCCGCTCCACCCGCTGGAAAAGGATGCCTCCGGAACGGAACCGCTCGAAACGAAAGGCGGATGCATCGTCCACCTCGATGTACCAGGCGTATCCCTCCGTCCTTCGCTTCACATGCTCGGGTGTGTGGGTGCCTGGCATGAAGAACAGGTCGCTGCCGACATACCCCGGCTGGGGAGATGGGGCGTGAATATGTCCGAGCAGCCAACAGGCGACACCGGCCGATCGCAGGTCGGCCAGTGTCATGTTGAAATAGTTGCCCTCGTCATCCCGGCCAAGGCCCTCCACATTTCCATGGGCGATGCCGACATGCAAGGCCTCAGGCGACTTACGGACATCCGACACCCATCCCGCCACATGCTTCTCGGCGCGTTTGCTCGGACAGTGGCATGGGTAGAATACGACCTCTCGACCCTCCACGTGAAACGCTACCGGGGCATGTTCGGCGAGAAGGTGGATGTTCGTACCGGTCGCCTTCCCCAGGAATTCACCCCAGAGTCTCGACTCGCGACCTTCATAGAAGTCGTGGTTGCCTGGCAGCACCAGCACATCACCGGTGAACTCACCCAGGATGCCGCTCACTTCACCGACGAGCTTTGCAGGCACGTTGACACTGTCGAAAAGGTCTCCTGCAACGACCAGAAAATGACAGTCGCGGGCACTGGCCTCGGCGACGATGCGGCGGAGGGCATCCAGCCTCTCCTGTTTCAGCCTGTCCCGCAGGGCAGGCTGGTTCCTGAACTCGATGCCGATATGGTTGTCGGCGGTATGCATGATCCTGACGGACATGTGAGGGGTTTTTCTGCGTTATCTGATTCGTCAAGAACGACTCTGCCGTCTCACGCGGCGCCCCTGCCCGCCGTCAGCGCCTCCATCCTGTCGAGCAGCAATGCATCGGGCTTGTGGAGGAAGATGCCGGTGTCGGACCCCACCCGCATGCCGCGCACGAACAGGTAGATGCAGCCGCCGAAATCGCGTTCGTAGTCGAAGTCGGGCAGCCGTGCCGACAGATAGCGCCGCAGCGCCAGCGTGTAGATGTGATACTGGAGGTGGTAGTTGTTGTCAACCATCGCCTCACGGATACGGTCATCCGAATAGTCCTCCACCCGGTCGCCGAGGTGGTTCGACTTCCAGTCGAGGATCCAGTACTTCCCGCCGTGGCGGAAGACGAGGTCGACCTTCCCGTTCATGATGCCCTCAAGGTTCGTAGGTTTCACGGCAAATGGCGTGGCGGTACCCGCCGTCATCGCGGCCAGTCCCGCGGTGTCGAACACGGACAGCGGGAAGTCGAACTCGAGTTCGCTCAGCCGGTCCTCCCAGCCCACTTGGGAAAGTTGAAGACCCGACCCGGCATCGATGACCGTCTCCAGCACCTGGTGCAGCATGTCCTTCATCTGCTGCATGTAGGCATCGGACTGCCCGGAGGATAGCCGGTGGATCGCCTTCTGGATGACGTTTGCCCAGTTGTCCGGGCGGCGGAAGTCGACCCGCTCCATGATGTAATGGATCAGGTTGCCCGTATGGGCGCCGCGCCGGATGGTACGGAAGACGAACTCGTCGTAGTCAGACCCGAAGCCTTCCGTCCGGGGGCTTGGAACGGACGCATGTTCCGGACTCAACCCCGAGTAGCTCGTCCGCCGCCACAGGGGCTGCAAGAGGTTGGCCTTGAAGGAAGGCGCCTCGGCATGGATGCGCTGCACGACCTGTGCTGCCGCAGCGGCGATCGGCAGCGGGATGCGACCATTCACATCGATCTCCCACGAGGCATCGAGCAAGGCGGGCTGTGGCGGCACAGACCCGATCTCGTTCCGCAGATAGCGGAGGGATGATCTGACAAAATAGCTGGAGGTGGATGCCTGGATGAAACAGGCCATCCTGGCCCTCGTCACAGCGACATACAGCAGTCGCCGATTCTCCTGCTCCGCCTGATCTTCGCCGAACTTCCGCTGATCCGCGCTCATCAGATCGGTCTCGACGGTGTAATACTGGCTGTCGGTAGGGTCGCGGTAGCTTATCGTCTTGTCGTTCGGTCGCTTCGGAAGGAAGTCCAGGTTCGGCGCCAGTACGATGTTGTACTCGAGTCCCTTGCTCTTGTGGATGGTCACGATCCGGACCGCGGCCTCGTCGCTCTCGATGCGCTGCTGGTACTCGTCGCCGTCGCGGATCTCACCGTCGATGCCTTTCTTGAGCCATTGCAGCAGTTCGCGGGCGTCGTATCGCCTGCGCTCGGAGACCTTGTGGACGACCTCGGTGAGTTGCAGGATGTTGGATGCCGTACGCTCGGGGTTGGAGAGCCGGGTGTCTGAGAACAGCTCGCCGATGCCGTGGTCGGCCAGGAAGCGACGCAGCATGACGAAGACGCCGTCGTTCACCCAGGTGTCCCGATAGTTCCGGAAGCGCGTCAGGATGGCCTCCTCGTCGGCCGCACGCAGCCTGTCGAGGTCGTACCCCGCGACATGCGACAGCAGCGCCCGGTTGATGTTGGCACGCGTGGGGTCCTGCACGGCCACCATGACATGATACAGCTCGCGCGCCTCCTGTGATTCGAACAGCCTGGCATCGTCGATGGTGACGGCGGGGATGCGCACCCTGGCGAGCATCTCCTTGATGGCGCGACCCTCCTTGTTGCTGCGCACCAACACACCGATATCGGCGGGCCTGACTTCACGGGTCTTGCCCTCCTCGGCAATGCGGAAGCGGGGGTCCCGAAGAATATCCGACACGATGAGCAGAAATGCCTTCCGCTGCGCCCTCTTGTTGGGTTGGGGGGAGATGCGCAGGGGGACCACCGGGGAGCCATCGTGAAAGAGAACGCCCTTGGCATTCCGGACCGGCGACTCGACGTTCACATACTGGATGGCGTCGGGAGAATCCGCATAGGCGAAGGTGTCCGTCTCCGGCCTCGGCTTGAAAAAGAGGTTCATGGCCGAGATGAGCGCTGCATTCGAACGGCGGTTGACATTCATCCGATGCACATGGCGCACGTTGGCTGCGGCCTTGAAATAGGTGAAGATGTCTGCCTTCCGCCACCCATAGATGGACTGCTTCGGGTCACCGATGTAGAAGAGTATCTTCTCGATGCCGAAGAGCCGGTGGAAGATATAGTACTGGTCGCGGTCGGTGTCCTGGAACTCGTCGATGAACACCGCGTCGAACTTGGCGCGCAGCCGGCTCCGGAGGCTTTCGGGATGATACGCGGGTCCGTGCCTGTCCTCCTCCACCCGTAGCGCGTCCGCGAGCTGCAGGATCATGTCGTCGAAGCTGATGACGCCCCGGGCCGCCTTCTCCCGCTTCAACGCGAGTTCCACCACCTGGTGGGACGCACAGGCGATCTGGTTGACCAGCCGCCTGCCGAACTTCCCTATGTCGTCGGCGGAGGCGACAAGATTCAACAGCCGGTCGTACTGTTCGACGAACATGTTTTTGGTGTATTGACTCTCCATCCGCTGCAGGGCCGCGTCCAGCAGTCCGGACCAGTCGCCCGCTGAGATCAGGTTGCCGTAAGCTTTCCTCGCATGCGCGTTCATCCGGGCTGGGTAGGCGGCGGCGGCGGACTGGAAAGCCTCGCATATCCTTTTCCGCTGATCGTCGTACGCGGCATGCATCCCGGTGAATCGGGCACGGATGCGTGTCTGGTGGGACGGGGACAGGAAGTCCCCGGGAATGGGCAACACCGGGGCAGGCACCTTGCCCGACACCCCCTGCATGACCCGGTCGAACACGTCATCGCGCGACAGGCCCGAGGAGAGCAGGATGGCCAGGATATCCTCGCCGAGCACGTTGACCCGCTGGCGCCAGTACTCATGGAAGGCGTCCGTCGCAATGGCGTCGTGCGCCTCCGGACTGAGCGCCTCGGCGCCGAACACCTGTCCCGTCTCGAAGGAGTACTCCTTCATCACCTGCTGGCAGAAACCATGGATGGTCCTGACGTTGAGCCGGTCGAGCTCCAGCTGCGCCCTGGCCAGCAAGGCCTCGGCATCCCTGCGCCCTTCCTCCGTGTCGCAGAATCGGGCCAGCAGCTGCCCGAGCGTGTCATCGCCGTACACGCCTGTTCGCGCCATGCGCAAAGCGGTGCGGATGAAACTCCGGACCCTGTCCTCGAGCTCGGCAGTGGCGGCATTGGTGAAGGTCACCATCAGGACCTTCTCCAGGGGCATGCGCTTCTCCACGACCAGCCGGACGGACATCAGCGCGATGGAGAAGGTCTTTCCCGTGCCGGCACTGGCCTCGATCAGGTTGCTGTCCTCGAGGTCGACGGTGGAGGGGTCGAAATCGTTGTGGTATTGTGGCATTCTCGTCAGTTGATCTTTTCGGGGAATAGGGCGGGCATACATTCTCGGATCGGGTCCATGATACCCAGCACGTTCTGCCGGAGCGCATCATATGCGTCCTCTGAGAAGAACCCCTGTTCGATGGCCTTCTGCAGGTAGGCATCGTCGAAGTCGTGGACATTGGGGTTCTCCGCCAGTGTTTCAAGTGCATCGATGAAAGCCTCGTGGTTGCCTGCGAGCAGCTTGAACTGCTCGCGCGCAAGGTTGGGGTGGAACCGGAAGAACCGCTCGTGCCCTTCCCGGAAATACCCTACGAAATCCTCCAGCCGGCGCAGGGCGTCGCCTGGAGCGATGGCTCCCGCTTCGATGCGATGCAGGCCGGGCATCTTCTTTGTGACGAAGACGAAGGAGGCCTCTCGTCCGGAGGCGACGAGCGCGAGGTATCTCGTGTATGCCGCGACCAGGTACCTGAAGTGGTTGGAAGACGTGCAGACCTCTATCAGCCTGTCACCGTACACGCCGTCGATGCGTCCGGTGATCCTGCCTTCCGACAAGGGGATGTCGATGTCGGCATGTGCCTGGGCAAGCCCCTCCCGGGCCGTCTCGAAGTCGGCGCGGATGACCTCCAACCCCTCGTGGATATGGGTGGCCAGCGCCGGACCCATGTTGTGCAGCGGCAGCCGGCCAGCGCGTTGCTGCAAGGTCGCATAGTCCCGAACCTCCCCGGACGCCATCCGCAGCAGGTCCTGCTTGACGGCATGCTGTCCGAGATTGTCGAGTTCGAAGACCTCGTGCTCGGGCAGCAGCATCTCCTCATCGTGGTAGCTGACGTTGAACTGTCGTTGCAGCAGGGTGCGGGGCGGATTCTGGAGGAAGGCCGCCAGCCGGTCGATGTCGACATTCGCGAGGTCGAAGACCTGTGTGCGCCTCTCGCCGAGGGGCACGTCGATGCCGCTCTGGAAGCGTGATTCGGGCAGGTAGTTGCGCAGCTTCGCGTTGCTCTGGAAATAGGCGCTGCTGAAGCCGTGCAGGGGGTGCTGCAGCAGCCACGCCTTCCGAAGCTGCTCGGCATCGGGCCTATCGGGCATGCCCTTGGCCACGTAGTCGACCAGCTCGTCCACGAGCGGCGAGGGGGGACGCGGCTCGGCATCCTTCTCGTCGCGGTAGCGGTAACTGATGTAGAGGATGTCGCGGGCGGAGAGGAGGGTCTCCAGGAACAGGTGCCTGTCGTTGTTCCGGACATTCCTGTCGCCCTTCCTGGGCTCGCCCGACACGAGGTGGCTGAAACTCACGCCGGAGTCCCTGCGGGGAAACTTGTCATGGTCCATCCCCAGCATCGCGATGACGCGGAAGGGAATGCTGCGCATGGGCACCATGGAGCAGAACGTGATGCCCTGCGCGAGGAACGACTTCGACCGCTGCTCGCGGGTGAGCCGGTGCAGGAAACTGTGCCGGAAGACGTCGAAGCCGACCTCCACCATCACCTGCCCGTCGATCGTCGACATCTCATCCAACAGGGTGACGAAATGCGCATGGTCCTCGTCGTCGCGCGCACCGGCCTCGAAGACCATCTCCTCGAGCAGGCGGCGGAGGTACTCCGACCAGCCGGCGATGGTGCGCGGTCTCCGACGCTCCTCCAGCATCGCCTCCAGCATGTGCAGGAAGTGGATGAAACGTATCCGGTCGGTGGCGGACGAGCCTTCCGCCGAGTCGAGCGGCAGGAACTCGTCGACGCCGTCGTCGTAGAGGAGGCCTCCGCCGATGCAGAGACCGTGGAGGATGCGTTTGAGGCCGTGCCTCCAGCTGATGCGGCGGGTGTCGTCCTCGCGCCTGCCATCGAGACTGTAGATGATGCCGGCCTGCCGGACGGCATCGCGGATGTCGTCCGTGTCCCTGATGCCGAAGCGCGACCTGACGTAGGACGACTCCAGCAACTCCATCACCTCCTCCGCCTTCATCCGTTCCGCATCGATGGATAGCAGGGCCTGCACCGCGGTGAACATGTTGTTGTCGGCCGTCACGGACCTGTCGGCGATGCTGTAGGGCAGCACATACCGGGCATTCCCGAAGACGGCCTTAATATAAGGGGCGTAGAGGTCGATGTCGGTGACCTGCACCAGGATGTCGCGTGGGGAGATGCCGCCCGGACTGCCGTCGACCAGCGCCACCAGGTGGTTGTACAGCGCCTCTACCTCCCGCAGCGGCGTGAAGGAGCCGCTCAGCACCAGGGAACCGTCGTGGATGTCATCCTTCAGTACCGGGTGGCGGAGGTCACCATGCAGATTGCCCTGGATGTCGCGCTGGATCTTGTGGAGGAGGTGCTCTCCCGCAGGCGGTGCCGTCTCCTCGGGATCGTAGAGGTTGATCATGTCGGCGTCGCGGAAGAGCAGCGAGAAGGATTCGCGCACCAGCCGGCCCAGGTTGAGCAGGAGTTCGTTGCCGAGGCCGGGGTCGCCGGGGGCCGGTCCGTACGCCGCGCCACCCTGCCGGCGGGCCGCCAGCATGCGCTCGGTGGTGTCCTCGAGCCAGTACTCGCCGGGGGCCGGGTTGACGAGATACATGTGCACGTCGAGGAACTGCGAGAGAACGTACAGCACTTCGAGGTGGTAGGGGGTGACCACGGCCACGCCGAAGACGTGCAGGGAGGGCATGCGGCGACGCACGAGTGTCTGGGATTCGGTGTCCCGCAGCATCTCACGGACGGTACGCTTGGCCTCTACGCGGTCGATGTGCGAGGCGTCGAACTGCCGCAGGATCCCGGCCCAGAGCCATTCCTGCCAGTCGGTCGGCGCCTCCCCATTGAGGAGGCGCGCGCGCCATCCCTCCAGCATGTCGGACCGGTAGATCTGATACTGGTCGAAGAGGTCGGCCATCTCGTCGGCCAGCGATATGCGGCGGATGTCGCTGTCGGCATAGTAGGCGGCCTTGTCGGGATAGGCCGTACGGAAGGCGTCCCCGCCGAGGAGTCCGAAGATGGCCCAGCGGACCGCCTCCCTGCCCAGGGGCTGCCGGCCGTTGGGCTGCAGCCAGTGGCGGACCTGCGCGACGACGTCGTCGGGCGTGCAGAACAGGATGTTCGCGGCGATGCCGTGGTCGGCCACGAACCGCTCCTTCAGCCAGTCGTTCATCCCCGCCGTCTGGGTGACTACCCATTCCGGAAGGAAGGGGTCACGCCGCGCCGCGCCCACGCGGGCGGTGAGCCGTGATGCCAGTACGGAGATGTCGTTGGATACGTTGAGTGATATGGGCATGGTGTCTTTTGTGAGGGTTGGGGATCTCTGGTACTGCCCGGTCAATGCCTGAGCCGCTCCTGGAGGCCCGACGTGCGACGCACCCGTTCGCGGGTCGTATGCAGCAGGGTGTCGATGCCCGCCTGCAGCACGACGCGCTTCCGGGCCCTTGTGACGCCGGTGTAGAGCAGCTCGCGGGTGAGGATGGGCGTGTCGGTCCCCTCGGGCAGTTGTAGCAGCACATGGTCGAACTCCGAGCCCTGGCTCTTGTGGATGGTCATGGCGAAGACGGTCTCGCAATGGCTCAGCGAGGCGGCGGGCACGTCGCGCACGCCGCCGTCCTCCGCCTCGAAATGGACGCGGAGGCGGCCACCCTGCTTCCGGGTGATGCCGACATCGCCGTTGAAGAGGTCGAGTTCGTAGTTGTTGCGGGTGACGATCACGGGCCGGTTGTCGTAGAAGTCGCCCGAGGGCGTGAGCAGCCCGCGCGACTGCAGCATCTGCTCGATGCGTCTGTTGACGGCGTAGAGGCCCCGAGGCCCCTCCCTAACGGCCACCAGTACACGAAGACGGTTGAGGGCGGCCAGCGCCTTCAGGGGGTCCGGCTCGCGGACGAAGGCGGCATAGCCCTGCACGAAGGCGTCCAGCACGCTGTCGGCAGAGGCGGTGTCGAAGACCAGTTCCGGGCTCTCGGCCGTGGAGATGTCCTGCACGGCGTCGGCGTCGCCGGATATGATGGCGCGGCTCAGCCGGCCGATGTCGCCCTGTGCCCGGAAACGGTGGCTGAGGCGCAGTTCGGTGACGCATCCCGCCAGCACGCCCTTGCCCGGGTGACGGTCCTCCGCACGGAGGCCCCTGCCGGCCCCGAGGAAGCCTGCGCACCAGTCGCAGAACGACGCATCGAAACCGTTGAGGCGCTCGTCGCCGACCGACTGGCAGAGGTCGCCCAACAGGCTGCCGGCCTCCACGGAGGCGAGCTGGTCCTTGTCGCCCAACAGCACCAGCCGCGTGCGGTCGCCCAATGCCTCCAGCAGTCTGGAGAACATCGGCATGTCCACCATCGAGGCCTCGTCGACGACCACGAAGTCGTAGTCGAGCGGACGCCCGGCATTGTGCCTGAACGCCAGGCTGCCCCGCTGCCAGCCGAGGAGGCGGTGCAGCGTGGAAGGCTTCAGTCCCTCGATCAGCCGGCGCACCTCCTCGGGGAAGGCGGCGGCACTGCGCTTGAGCGACTCCAGCATGCGCATCGCCGCCTTGCCCGTCGGCGCCGCCAGGGCCACCTTCGCCCCGGGGCGGCAGGCATAGAGGAGCCGCAGCAGCTTGGCCAGCGTCGTCGTCTTGCCCGTGCCCGGCCCTCCGGTGATGATGCTGACGTCGAGCAGCAGGGCGTTGATGGCGGCCACCAGCTGCCAGTCGACACACTCGTCGGGAAGCAGCCCCGCCAGCGGATAGTCGGCCCCGAGCGAACGGACCAGCCCAGCATGGGCCTCCAACTCGGCCCGGCGCTCGGCCAGAAGCGCCCTTCCGGAAGCGACCTTCGCCCGCAGGCGCTCCACGATACCCGTCTCGTAGCCATGATAGCGGTGCAGGTAGAGCCGGTCGCCGTCGATGATGAAGGGACGGACATCGCCCGGCATGCCCACCAGCGCCTTCAACCGCCGGATCTCCGCGACGGACACCGGCGCATAGGGCAGCTCGGCCCCCAGCGTCGCCGGCTCGTCGAGGCCGATGCAGACATGCCCCTCCTCCAGCCGCTTCGAGAGCAGCCAGGCATGGGGCCAGAGGGCTCGTTCCGGAAAACATTCCGCGAACATCCGGTGGGGGTCGGTGAGGGTGTGCATGGAAGGGCGAATGTCAGCATGCGATTTGCAACCTATTGGCAATGGGAAGGGGAAATTCGAGAATGCCCCCTAATTCCGGACGGGGCAGGAACGGGCCTTCATGGTGCGCCATGCCGCCTCAGGCTCCCCGGTACCCGCGATCACGGCATCAAGAGTGTTGAAGTTCCGGATGGTCACCCGTTCGCGCGGTAACGTCACTTTGCGACCCACGTTCCTGACGACCGACACTTGGTAGGCCTCCGCGATATTGGGCCCGAGACAGCGTTCAAAAGCCTCCTTGACCTTTCTCTTGCGGACGTTCCGTTCTCCCTCGCTGGCGCACTGTGCCTTGATCGTGGCATCCAACTCCCTATCTCCCGGCATCTGCCGCAACACCCGATACGCCGCAAGCCAAACACCCTTTATCTTCAGGTCCTGCGTCCAGGCATCATTCAGGATTCCGTCGGGATGCAGGAGCAGGAGCACATAGAATGCGAGGTCGAGCGGCTCCAGCGACACCTTCAGTTCCTCAAAGTCTGTCAGGGTGACCGTACCCGCCATCATGTCGATCACCATCCTGCTCAACTCCGGTTTCGGCGTGAAGGCGAAGTGGTGCTTCATCTTCCCGCTGAGGTTGCCGAGGATGCGGATGGCGTGATCGAGGTAGAGGTCGGAAAAGCCCTTCCTCCGCATGCGTTCGATGCAGTCCACGCAGATGTCACCGGTGCGGAGTTTGAAAATGACATCGCGCTTGTCGCCGCAGAAGTCGTTCAGGCAGCCGATCGGATGCTGGTGCAGGATCCGGGGCCATCCGTCGGGGTCGGGCTCCGTCTTGTGGAGCAGTACGAGGTTCAGCACCGTGAAGGCCACGGGCAGGGCGTTGTCGCACTGGACGAACAGGTTCCATTCGCCCGCATGCACGAAGCCGTTGCGCGGTTCCCGCGGGTCCATCACGGCGAAGAAGTTCCGACGGTTGGGACGGTCGGTGAGCAGCACGAGGTACTCGTTCGAGGGTAGCCGCAGCTCGGTGCGCGCGCGGGCACAGACCAGGAAGAACTCGTCGAAGTCGGCGGCGGCCTCCAAAGATGCGACCTCCACCGGGCGCTCAAGGAGGAACCGGATGGGGCCGTCCGTCTCCTCGAGCAGTTCGTGTATCCGTCTTAGGCGCCGGATGTCCATGCCCGCATCGGGCAGCAGGTGTATTTTCATATCGATCCGTTTTCAGTTTTTACGCGGACTGGTCCTTGTCGTCCTGCGGACCCTCCTCCAGGTATGCGAAGAGGAACGGCAGTTTGCGGTGGGGCGGCCACGGGTAGCGGGCGGCCTCCTCCTCGAAGGCCGCGAAGGCCTCCTCCGCATCGGGGTGATGGACGCGATCGAGGATGACGAGGAGCTGGTACGATTGATCCTTCTCCGTATGCAGCCGCAACAGCTCCCGGAAGACCGATGACCAGTCGGGCCTGCCCTTCGCCGACGCGGTCACGGGCATCAGGGTGAAATAGAGTTTCGGCCAGAGGCCGCCGGGCTCGAAAAGGTCGTTGACGATGCCACAGAACTTGTCGAAGGTGGCATCGTCGAAATGGTCCTTCAGGAACCGGTAGCCCCGCCCCGAACGTTCGCCCGAAACCCCGGCACAGGCCACATGGGCATGACGCTGACGCATCATGTCGAAGATGCCATCCACGGACCTGATATCAGAAATCCTCTCCACGTAAGGCATTTGCTCAGATTTGTTTCCTGGGGATGATGTTTTTCCTGAAACCGTCGCGGTAGGCGTTGAGCTCCCTCCAAGCCTCCCGATGCGCCTTCAACAGGTCATGGTACTCTCGCTGCAGCCAGTCCCTGTCCTCCCGCCGGTCGGGGATGTTCAGGGTCATGGCCTTGAGGTCGGCCACCTTGATGAAACTGCCCTTCAGCCTGGCTTCCGGGTCGTTGGTCACGCCCTCGGACGGATCGTCAGGCTCCTCCAGGATCTCGAACGACGACTTGGAGGAACTCACTCGCAGGTACTCGTGCCGGAGTTCCATGACGAGCATGTCGAGCAGGAAATGCAGGAAGGACGGCTCGCAGTCCGCCTCGGGATTGGGTCGCAGGCGTATGAAGTTGTTGCCCGCCGCCAACCCGAGGCCATGTTTCCTGAAGTCTTCGGGCATACGTTCCAACAGAGTGGCGAGCGCCATGCCACGCGGCTGCCCACGCATGGTCAGGAGATAGTCGTCTTCCTGAAGCAGCTCCTCTTCAGGGAGTGTTTTTGGATCGGATGCCTGCCGGGGCTGTTGGTTCAGGTCGCTCCGGACAACGTCCCAATCGATGCGGGACGCAAACCTGTTGATCGACTGCAACCTCAGAAAGACGACGGGCAGAAGCACAGTCCCCAACGGAAATACCGATCGATAGTGACGAGGCGTATCCTGCGTCACGGCGATCCCGGATCGGATGGAGCTGAAGAGGTTCGTCAACGAAACCCTTCGGTAGGGAATGTCCCGGAACCTGTCCTCCGCTGAGGGGCCCATGGGTAGCAACATCAGGCGGCGGGTTGATGGGTGATGCATTCCTCCTCGGCATCGAGGGCCCTGACGCGCTGCATGAAACGCCAGTAGGCGCTCCGCTCCCCGCGCTTGTACTCTCGGAAGGCCGCGCGCGCGACAACTCGGCGGTCGGGCATCGGACACGCGGGGTCCAGCCCCGCGACCACCTGATGGGAGCGCAGGTCTCGTCCCACTTCGGTCCATACGGACGATTCCCAGCGCTTGAATCGGGACTCTTCATGCCATACGCGGCGACCGTCGAACTGCACCCCCAGGAACTCGAAACGGCCCCCTTCCACGATGACGGTCTTCTCCGCGTTCCGCGACAGACCGAAGGCATTCATACGGGCGTCGAGCTCACAGAGGATGGGACCCGGATCGGTGCCGGCCTCCGCGACCAGCACGATGTCGTCGGCGAAGCGATGCACCCGCACCCCCGGGATCATGCCGTCCAAGGCCATGGACGCGGCATAGACCTCTCCCAGCAGCACGGAGACGGAGAGGCCCATCGGAAGGCCCGCGACCTCATGGGCCGAGGGATGGCCGCAGAGAACATGCTGGAGTATCGCCATCGTCCGCAGGTCCAGGACACCCTTGGCCCGCAGGATCTTCAGCAAACGAAGGCGGTCGACCGAGGGATGGAACTGACTGATGTCGGACTTGATGATCAACGGTGGGACCGCCCGGCCGCGGATGTCGCGCACCAGCCCCTCCACCGTCGCAAAGACACGGTTCCAACCGTCGCCGACGGGAAGGGCCGCCGTCAGACGACCCAGCAGCACCCGGACCGCCACCTGGTCCCGCAGACAGAGCACCACCGTGCGGCGCTCCCGCTCCCTGCCGTCACGGACCTCGCGACGCACCTGCACCTTGAAGCGTTTCAGACGGAACTTGGGAAGACCCGTATCGGAGTTGTCCTCGTTGAACAGGCGGACGATCTCGGCGAAAAAATTCCGCTTCGCCTTCTCTGACCGCTCCACCTGCACCGTCGTCATCCCGTCGCAGCCCACCGGCCGAAGCGAGACCCTCGCCGGGTCAGACAGGCCCTCGATGCTCCGATAGCCTGCGGCAAGGCGAACCTTCGCCCTCCCCTTCTCCAACAATACCTCATACGCGGCTTCGACCTCCGCCTCCGTCACCGGCTCGAAGACGGGCGGCTGGGTATCCGCCGAGGCTGCACACCCGACACCCGCGGTCATGAACGGCACAAGGGCCGGCAGTTGATCTTCCCCACCTGCGGCGACTTCCCCGATCTCTTTTCCGATTCCATTCATGGGCATGATTTTTTGTGTGTAAACCCGGGGGCGTTGTTCGCTTCAGGCTCGTCGTCAGCTTGATAAGGATAGCGCGGTCGCCTCTTCGTCAGGCATGGTTGACGCCCCCGGGAAGACAAAGATAGGGCACTTTTGAATACTTATCGGAATCGATAATTAAAAAACTGTTAAGATAATTATGAAACAAGCTCAATAATTACACAATGGCCTGTGTCGGGACGTCGCCCGCCGATGGGCGTCCTTCGTTGGTGTTGAAGAAGTCGCAGAGCGCCTGACAGAGGAGTTGCTTCTCATCGGGGAGGCGAAATCGTCGGCGGATGGCAATGATCGCTTCCGAGACGAGGCTGTCGAGGTCGGTCCCATGAAAACGGAAGGTCCATTCCCCGGTGGCCTTGAGGCGTTCGACGAGGAGTAGCATGTCGGCCGGACCCTGCTGCTCCGAAGCCGTATCGATGCCGTCGGTCACCGAATGCAGCCACACGCGGGTGGGCCGTTCCGCCCGGCTCTCCCGCCATTGGGCCTCGAGGCTGCCGACGAGTTCGGAGAAGACCCGGTAGAGGGCGGAGTCACCATCGGTGGGATACCCCGCCTCGTCGGGGAGGGGTGCATCCGATGGCGGCCTGTCAAGGTAAATCGTCTGCAAGGTCTTGGCGAACAGGCTGAGGCCCACCAGGACCTCCATGTCGGGCTCGCGGGCCGCCTCTTGGCGAAAACGTTCCAACAAGGCCTGGCAGGTCCCAAGTGCCTTGTCCGACCAGGGCTGCATGGAGCCGCTGCCGTCGAGCAGGATGTGATGAATGGTTTTTCTGTTGTACATGGCTGTTGTTTCCGGTGCAAACTACCCTGTCGACAGTCGGAGCCGGGGAAAGCCAATATTGTGAGACCTGTCAGGGACCATCTGCCTGCCCTTCCCCTCCTCGTAGGTCCGATCTGTTTTTTTTGGCATAAACTTGGCAACGCAGAGAAGAGGCTGGCCCCCGATCTGCCGAATGGGTACTCACGATCTGCGTAGACCCGGCTCGAAGACCAGGGGCAACTCCCCCCATTAAAGGCAACCCAAACCGAAACATATGTCTTCCAACCGAAAATACCTCCCCAGGCTGACTTTCCTCAGCCTCATCCTTGCGTCACTGGCCTGCGAGTGTCCGAATGCGGAAGGGCCTCAGGGCAAGACATCAGAAAAAACACCCGTGCGTTCCCCCGCCATCCGCATCCTGCCGCTGGGTCCTGCGCCGAAGACCCTGGTGGACCATACGGCGGGAGCCTTGCGAAACGTCTTCCCCGACGTCGGCATCCTGCCAGCGGAAGCCATGCCTGCCCGGGCCTGGTACGCACCCCGCCAGCGCTGGCGCGCCGATACGCTCATCGGATGGATGGCACGCCGCGCAACCGCCAACGAGGTTTGGCTCGGCATCACCACAGACGATATCAGCGCCGCCAAGGAAGGCGTGGCACAGGACTTCGGCATCATGGGGCTGGGACTGAAGCCCGGCCGCGCCTGCGTGGCCTCCACCCGGCGGGTGAAGGACAAGTCGCAGTTCCCCAAGGTCGTCATCCACGAGTTGGGACATACCGCCGGGCTGCCCCACTGTCCGGAGCCGCGCTGCCTCATGCGGGCGGCCGACAGGAGGGACCATACCCGCGACATCGACGCCTTCTGCGGCAAATGCCGGGCTTTCCTGCTCGGCAAGGGCTGGCGGATATGACCCGGCGGGACCGCAATGCCGGTCCGGGAAGGCGTCGCGACCGACCGGCCCCGGCGACCTCCCATTGCCTACCTTTGACACCTCGCCCCGGATGCCCGACATCGCTCCCATACGGCTCTCCGACCTGGCCGGCGCCATCCGGTCACGCCTCGACGACGCCTTCGGCGGCCAGACCTTCTGGGTGCTGGCCGACGTCGCCAACCACCGCTTCTATCCGCACAAGGACCATCACTATTTCGACCTGGTGGAGAAGGGGCCGCGCGGCATCGCCGCCAAGTGCGGCGCCGTCGCCTGGGTGGAGGGGCACCGCCGCATCCGTGCCTTCGAAAGGGCCACGGGCAGGGCCTTCGGCAACGACATCCACGTACTGGCCTGCGTCAGCGTCGACTTCCACGTCTCCTACGGCCTCAAGCTGACCCTGCAAGATGTCGACGCCCGCTTCACCCTGGGCCAGCTCGAGGAACAGCGCCAGCGCACCCTCGAACGGCTGCTGCGCGAGGCCGCCGCGGACGTCCGGATGCAGGACGGCCGCTACATCACCAGCAACGCCCGCCTGCCCCTCCCCCCCGTGCTGCAGCGCATCGCCGTCGTGGCCTCGGAGAACTCCGCCGGCTACGAGGACTTCATGCACAGCCTCGCCCGACAGGCCCAGGGCTACGCCTTCGCCCTCGACCCCTACTTCACCCGCGTCCAGGGCACCGGCAACGCCCAGGACCTGGCCGACAGGCTGCATGCCATCCGCGAAGCGGGCATCGCCTACGACGCCGTCGTCATCATCCGCGGCGGGGGCGCCCAGACAGACCTGCTCATCTTCGACGAATACGCCGTCGCCCGCACCGTGGCCGGCATGCCCTTCCCCGTCATCACCGGCATCGGACACCTCCGCAACGAGACCGTGACAGACCTCATGGCGCATACCGTCACCAAGACACCCACCGAATGCGCCGAGTTCATCCTCGCCCGCAACCGCGGCTTCGAAGAGGCCGTCCTCACCCTGCAGCGCGACATCGTCCTGCGCACCCAGCGACTGCTCGCCACCCGCAACCGCGAGATGGCGGCCCTCCACCTCCGGCTGGTCGGACAGTCGCGCACCGCCCTCGACCGGCACGCCGCCGCACTCGAAGAACAACGCCGCCGCCTCACCGAACGCTGCCGCCGACAATTGCTCACCCGCGGCCGCGAACTCGGACGCCTCGGGGCCGGCCTCGAAATGTCGCCCCGACGCGGACTCGAACGCGGGGGCGAAGCACTCCGCCGCCTCCGCGAACGGCTCGTCGCCGCCCTGCCGGTCATGCTCGAACGCCGACGGGCAGAAGTCGACCGCACCGCAACCGTCGTCCGCATGGCCTCGCCCGAAGAAGTGCTGCGCCGCGGCTTCGCCCTCGTACGCGCCGAAGGCCGCATCCGGACCGACACGACAGGACTGCTGCCCGGCATGGTCCTCGAGGTCGACATGCACGACGCCGTCCTCACGACACGACTGACCACCAAAACACCCCGGGATGGAAGAGGGAATGACATATGAAAAGGCCTACGCCGAACTGGCCGGCCTCTCCCGCGAAATGGAGGACGGCAGCGTGTCCGTCGACCTCCTCGCCGAAAAGGTCCGCCGCGCCTCCGAACTGATCCGCTTCTGCCAGTCGCGCCTCCGCGATACCGAGGCCGAAGTCAGCCGCATCATCGAAGGACTCCAGCCCGACAGCGAGGACTGACCCCCCTTCCGGCCCCTCCTGCCATCGGCCACGCCACATCACCCCCGCCGTTGCCCATAGATGGCAACGGCACATGACAACTTCGCGCCACCATGGAAGAACTCTTCGAGTCGGACGACCGGCCGACATCCCATAAAGGTCCGAAAAACCCGTTCGGACACCTGCCCCTCCTCCGACAGCACTCGCTGGGGACCGACACCTTCGACATCGTCAACCGCTACAGCGACCTGACGCATCCGGAACTCCTTTTCTATGCGTATTTCCAACAGCTGCCCTCCATCATCGTCGCCCGCAACCTGGTGATCGACCGGCTCATCCCCGCCATCGAGGCGGGTTTCCGCGGCCGCATCCTCGGCCGCTTCAACCAGCAGGCCTACGACCATGCCGGGAAACGCTACACGCCGGACGAGACGCAGTACGTCCTCGAGGACGAGATGGTCCTCGAACTCGCCGGCTCCCGCCTCAAGCTGCTGCACCGGGCCGACCGGCTCCCGGAAGCCCAGCAGGCCATCCGCACCCTGGAGCACGCCATGCGCGCCCCGCGACACGACTGCTTCATCCACGTCGTGGTGCCCGACAGCGAAGGACTCGACACCCATCCCCTCAAACTCCCCAAACCCAAACTCCGCCTCGAGACCCATTACAACGACGACCTCGCCGAGGTCCATCGGATCATCCTCCCCGAACTGCGCAGCCGCGGCAAGGGCGGACTCTTCCTCTTCCACGGCACACCCGGCAGCGGGAAGTCGACCTACCTCCGGCACCTCGTACACCTCGTCCGCAAGAAGGTCGTCTTCTTCCCGCCCGGCCTCGTACCGTCCATGGAGGCCCCGGCGATGACCAGGTTCCTCATCAACCATGCCGACGCCATCCTGGTCATGGAAGACGCCGAAGAAATGCTCGTCGCCCGGAACCAGTCGCCCAACAGCGGCATCTCCATGCTCCTCAACCTCACCGACGGACTCCTCGGGCAGAGCCTCGGCATCCAGTTCATCGCCACCTTCAACACCGAGCGCAACCGCATCGACCCGGCCCTCCTCCGCAACGGCCGCCTCCGCCGGATGTACGAGTTCAAACCCCTCGCCCCGGAGAAGACCCGCGCCCTCCTCGCCGCCCTCGGACATGCGGCCGAGGATGTGCAGGAGGCCATGACCCTGGCCGACATCTACCACTACGGCATGCATAACGGCGCCCCGGCGACGCAGCGGGCCGCCGTCGGCTTCGGGCGATAGGCCCCGGGGGGACGGGGGCTCAGATGCCGAAGCGCCGGCCGCGGATGTCGCCCGTGTTCGAGAAGAGCACCTCGGCGATGCGGCCGTGGTCGGTGCCCCTCCGGTTGTAGGCCTCCAGCAGCGGCAGGATGTCCAGCGCCCGGTAGCGCAGGTAGTGCGCGACGTCCTCCTGGTCGTAGGTCATGCCTGGGAAGCGCGCGGCCGCCTCGGCCCGCAAACGCAAGTCGTCGAAGTGCACCATCAGCGTCATGCGCACCCCCGCGCGGCGGGGATCCGACGTATTCACGAATCCCACTTCATAGGCGCTCTCCCCGGCATGGGTGCCGACGTGCCGGCAGTCGCGGGTGAGGGTCTCCCCGCAGAGGCGGGGCAGCAGCGTTTCGACGATGTTCATCAGACTCATGGCAGGGGGTTGTCGGGCGAATGTCCGACGCCCCGTTGCCATGTATTTGACGGGTGCCCCTTCCGCCCTCAGCCTTCGCCGTACAGGCCGGCCATGGCCCGCGCCGTGTCGCGGATCTGCGCGGCCAGCGTGTCGGGCGCGAGCACCCGCACGCCGCTGCCGAAGGCCAGGATGGCCATGGTGAGCTCGGGCGTCACGTAGACGTCGAGGGATATCTCCATCCCCTCCGGCGTGTCCGAAAGGATGCGCTGCGAATGGTGCAGCGGCTGGGAGCGCACATAGGGCGCCTGCTGCGGCGTGAAGCGCAGGCGCACCGTCCCGGGCTTCGCATCACGCAGGTGGGTGATGCCGAAGGCATGGCGGAAATAGGCCTCCGGCTCGAAGGAGGGGTCGCGCACGAACCTGCCCTTGGCCGGCTGTACCCGCCGGATGCGGTCGAGGGCGAGCACGATCGTGTAGTCGGGACGGCTCGAATGGCCCACCGCGTACCAGCGGTTGCGGTACTGCTTGAGGAGGTACGGCGAGAAGAGGTGCCGCTTCATCTCGCGCCCGAAGCCCATGTAGTCGACGGCCAGCAGCTGCCCGTCGACGATGCCCTCCAGCAGCGGCTCCATCCACTCGTTGGCCTCGGGCACCAGCGGCTCCTCCACCTGGATGTAGGCGCGGTCGTCGCCGCCGGTGATCTCGCTGATGCGGAAGCCCTGGATGATCTTCCCGATGGCGTTCTCGAACCGGGCGAAGAGGCCCGTGCCCTTCACCTGCCGCAGCACGGCGATCGACTGGTCGAGGGCGCGCAGCTCGTCCTCGCGCAGCGGGAACTTGCGGATGGAGAAGTCGGCCTCCGTGTAATGATATCCCTTGCGGGCCCGGTCGAAGGCGATGGGGGCGCCGAAGAGGGCCTTCATCTCGGCGAGGTCCTTGTGGAGCATCGACTCGGAGATGCTCGTACCCAGGGTGTACTGGACCTTGTCGCGCAGCTGCGCCACGCCGGGGTAGCGCCGCATCGTGTTGCGCAGGCAGTCGTCGATCACCTGGTAGCGCCGCATCGCACTCTTGTTGGCGGGCATGGGCTGGCGTTTGGACAAATGTAGGCCGGGTGGACAAGAATGCGTCACCCCGCTTCGAGCCAGGCGGACCAGGTCCGCTGGTCGATCAGGGGGATGCCGTTCGCGACGCATACCCGCATGGTATGACCGGTGCCCCCCCGGCCCGGGGCGGCGAGGTCGTCGTAGAAGACGGCGAAGCTGGCCGGGGCGATGCCCCTTGCCCCCAGCACCTTGACCGTGTCGCGCAGCAGGTAGGACGCCTTCAGGAAGGGCATGCCCCGCTTGCCGGAGACGTAACCGTCGACCAGCGGGGCCATGCCGCGGGTCTCGCGGGTGGCATAGACCAGCTCGGGCTCCTGCAGCAGGTCGACATCGTCGAGACTGTAGGTGTGCCCGGCCAGGTTGGCCGCCTTGCGGTGGGAGGTGAAGGGCACCACGACCTCCAGGCGGGTGGCGTCCACCTCGGTCACGCCCTGGGAGAAGTGATGGTCGGCACCGGTGGCGTTGCCGCTGCGGAACCGCATGTGCAGGGAACTCGCCGCAAGCAGGCGGCCGAGGGCACGGAGGTTGGCGACATCCGCCGGCAGCACGCTGCGCTTGCCCTCCAGCAGGGTGACCGCGCCGGGCCGGTCATGGGTGGACAGGAGATCCTGGAGTGTCATCGGGATGGTGTTGAGGGTGTTCGCAAGCCTGGGGGTCGGGCGACGGTACCTGCCGCGGCGGCAAGCCGTATGCAAGTTACCGGATCGTGCGAAATGGGTCAGCGTCGCTTGCCGGGCCTGCCGGGGGGAGCGCCCCCCGGACCCATGCGCAGGAAGGCCTCCCGCACCAGGCTGTCGAAGGCCGGCCGCTGCCGGGGCCGGCAGAGGGCGCGCACCTCGCGGAAATGCAGCAACGTCGCCAGCTCGAGTGCGCGGACGAGTGAGGCCGTATGATCGGCGCCCGCCTCCAGCCGGGCATCGGTGGCGGCCGGATCCCGCAACAGGTCGGCATTGTCGCGCTTCGACCGGCCGATGGCCCGCCGCAGGCTGTCGGCCTGCCGCCGGTGGACGGCCACCAGGGCGTCGTACCGGGAGGTCTGCTCCGCGTCGAAACCGAGTTCGCGCACGAGGAGGTGGCGGACCATGGCCGGCGGGTGACCGCCGCCGGGCACACGCGCACGGTCCCGCCAGACGATGGCGAGCATCGCGACGTTGGCGATGAGCAGCAAGGCGAAGAGGGCGTAGGCCAGCCGTCGGCCGGCGATGCGGCGCATGAGGGTCATTCGATGGAGGTGACGGGTGTGGTGTCGTAGAACGCAGCAAAGGCGCCAAGGAAGTCCGCCCGGTCGTCGGACGCACCGGCAGCCGACAGGGCCGTCCACAGGTTCAGCGCCAACAGCAGGGCCAGCGCACCCAGCAGCCAGCCAGACCCCGGAGGGGCCACGACCCTTCGCGACGACGCCTCGGCCGCCATGCGGGCCTGCAGCCGGGCATGGAACCAACCGTCGGACCGGTAGTCACAGCCCCCTTCGATGGCGCTCAGGTGCCGCTGCAGGATGTCGTCATCCGGTTGTTCCATGGTCGTCGGTTTATCTCGGTTCCCGATAGGCTTCCAGTTTCCTGCGGAGCCCCGCCTTGGCACGGCTCACCAGCGACTCCACCGCCTTCACCCCCAGCCCAAGGATGGGGCAGGCCTCGTCGTACTGCATCCGCTGCACGACCACCAGCAGGAAGGCGATGCGCTGGTTCCTCGGCAGGCTGTCGATCGCCCGGTACAGCGCGGCCGCCTTCTCGCGGTCCTCCACCCGGATGCCCGGGACCATCCAACCACTCGCCCGTCCCGGCCGCTCCTGCGGCAGCCAGGCCGGCAGCCAGGCGCCGAGGCGCTCCCGGAGCCGCTTCCGGCGGGCCTTCTCCAAGGCCCGGTTCAGCGCGATGCGGTGGATCCAGGTCGAGAGCCGGGCATCCTCCCGGAACCCGCCGATGGAGGCATGCACGCGGATGAAGGTCTCCTGTGCCGCATCCTCCGCCTCCTCCGGGTCGCGCAGGATACCCAACGCCAGACACATCACCCTTTCGTGGTAGGCCTCCACGAGGTGGCGGAAGGCCGTCTCGTCGCCCGCCCGCAGCAGCCGTATCAGTTCCCGGTCATCCAACCCTTTCGTTACCTTCAGATGCACAAACGGCCGATTTCCTTCGCACCCGAAGGATGAAGACCGCAGATGCGTCCAACCCGGAAAGAACCGAGGTATGCCCCCCATCCCGAAACACCCATGCTTCGCCCTGGCCCTGTTGCTCGCCGCCTGCTCCGAAAAGACCGCGTCAACACCCTCCGACACCACCGGAACCACCCTGCCCGACGTCTATAAGAAGATCTACGGCGCCTCCAGCATCACGACGGACGGCACCTGGGTCACCATCCGCTCCAAGGGACTCCCCGACCATAAAAGCCCCTACTACGCCCCGACCAACGCCCTCTACGAGAACTTCAGCGGCACCACCTTCCGCGGTGTCACCTTCCAGAAGAACCCCAACCTGATCGCGGAGAAGAACTACGTCTTCAAGATCCCCCTCAAGCCCGCCGAAGCGGCCGTCAAACAACCCACACCGCTCGGACCCATCGGCGTATCCCTCAACGGCGTGCCCTTCTTCAACCAGTACGCCGGCCCCAGCCAGCCCCTGACCAACGAGATCGTCTCCTTCGACCGCTACTGGGGCCATCCCGCCCCCGGCGGCGTCTACCACTACCACGTGGAGCCCGTCTACCTCACGGTGGAGAAGGTCGGCAGGTCGGCCCTCCTCGGATTCCTGCTCGACGGCTTCCCCGTCTACGGCCCCGAAGAGAACGGCGCCCCCGTCGCCGAAGCCTCCCTCGACGCCTGGCACGGGCACTAACACGCCACCACCGACTTCCCCGCCGGCATCTACCACTATCACATCACCGCCAACGACCCCTACCTCAACGGCGCCGGCTTCTACGGCACCCCAGGCACCGTCAGCCAGTGACATGCGCGTAAGCATCCCCCTCCTCCTTCTGATGGCCGCCACCGCCTGCCACGACGCCGACAGCGAATGGCGCAGACCCGTCATCCGGTCCGACGACCCCCGCCTCGCCCTCCGCCAGGACACCCTGCTCCTCGACGGCAGACCCTTCACCGGAAGCACCATCGCCTTCCTGCCGAATGGCGACACCGCCCTCCTCGAAAGCCGGCTCGACGGCGTCGAACACGGCCCCTCCCGACGCTGGCACCCCGACGGCAGGCCCATGGAAGATCGCCACTACACCCACGGCCGCAAGACCGGCACCCACCACGCATGGTGGCCCAACGGCCAACCCCGCTTCGAATACCGGTTCACCGATGGCGAACACGACGGCCCCATGAACGAATGGTACGAGGACGGCACCCCACTCCGCGCCTTCCACCTGCGCATGGGCCATGAAGACGGCCAACAACGCCTCTGGTGGCCCGACGGATCGCTCCGCGCCAACTACACCGTCCGACACGGAAGACGCTACGGACGCCTCGGCCTGAAACGCTGCTCCAACCCCGTCGACAGCATCCGATGACAACCCTCCGCAACCGACTGCGACACCTCCAACGGGCAACCCTCACCTCAGGCCTCGCCGCCCTCGCCGCCTGCCAGGGGGCCGACCGTACGGCCCTTCCGCCCGACAGGCTGCCCTTCTTCGACACACCCGACTGGACCGCCCGTTGGATCGGACCCGACGAGCCGGCCGCCGATACCATCCACCACATCCCCGCCTTCCAACTCACCGACCAGCTCGGCCGCACCGTCACCGAAAGGGACCTCGACGGACATATCACCATCGCCAACTTCTTCTTCACCCGCTGCCGGAACATCTGCCCCAAAATGTCGTCGCACCTCCGGCTCCTGCAGGACGCCTTCGCCGGCGACAGCACCGTCATCCTCCTCTCCCACAGCGTCGACCCGGCCGCCGACAGCGTGCCCGCCCTCCGCGACTACGCCTCCGCACTGGGGACCGATACCGCCGCGTGGCGACTGCTCACCGGCGACCGCGACCATATCTACGACCTCGCCCGCAGGCACTACTTCGCCGGCGACGCCATCGGCCCTGACAGCGCCGGACGCGACTTCCTCCACACCGAAGACTTCATCCTGCTCGACGCCAGGCGACGCATCCGGGGACTCTACAACGGCACCCTGCGGTCCGAGGTGGACCGCATCCGGGAGGACGTCGCCATCCTCAAACGCGAGCAAGGCCCCCGTCAGCACGGGAAGAGGGCCCGCGCGTTGCGCGTCGTGACGGCGGCGACCTCCTCGACCGGCATCCCGGTGATGCGCGCCAGCGCCTCCGCCACCCCCACCAGGTAGGAGGGCTCGTTGCGGCGGCCCCGATGCGGGACGGGCGACAGGTAGGGGGCATCCGTCTCCAAAACTACCCTGTCGAGCCCGAAGGCGCTGATGACCGGCTCCAAACCACCATTCCGGTACGTCAGCACCCCGCCGATGCCCAGATGGAAGCCCAGTTCGATCACCCGGGCCGCCTGGTCCACCGTGCCCGAAAAACAGTGGAAGACACCCCGCAAGCGCCCGTCCTGGTGCGCCCGGACCACCTCGATGCACTCGTCCGTCGCCTTCCGCGAATGCAGCACGACAGGCAGGCCCAGCTCAAGGGCCCAGGCCACCTGCCGGTGGAAGGCCTCGAACTGCTGCGCCCGGAAGGTCAGGTCCCAGTGGAAATCGAGCCCTATCTCGCCGATGGCCGCAAAAGGCCGGCGCTCGAGCCATCCCCGCACCCGGTCAAGCTCCGCCTCCATGTCCTCCCGGACGGAACAGGGGTGCAGGCCCGCCATCGCCCGGCAGATGTCGGGATAGGCGGCCTCCAGTTCGACCAGGTCGCCCATCGTGGCGCTGTCGATCGCCGGCAGGTAGCAGGCCGTGACGCCGGCCCGGACGGCCCTGTCCATCACCGCCGCGATGTCGGGCCGGAAGGCGTCCAGGTACAGGTGCGTATGGGTATCGATATACATCGCTGCGGCGTGTGGTAGAGGCCCCGGAACCCACCCTTCAGGGTAATTCTACGATTCGGCCTCGGTTGATGGTTTTGTTTAATGAATTTTTGGCGGATTCGAATTTTCTGTTAAATTGCATTAGTTTTCATAGGGTACGGATAATTAAACGGGTTTGGATTTCTATCCAGACCCTATTTTATTGCCCCGCCCTCACCCCACCCCGCTTCGTAATTTTACGGTATCGGCAACAGTTGCCAGCCTTGCGCGCGGGCATGTCGGAGGACGGGGGGGAGTGCCTCCAGCAGGCGCGGCGCGGCCTTCCGGCTGTCGTGGAAGACGACGATATCGCCGGGGCGGATGCGGGAGAGGACCTGATCGGCGCAGCGCCGAGGGTCGAGGCGGGTGTCGAAGTCGCCGCTCAGCAGGCTCCACATGATGGTACGGAGGGGATCGGAGGGCGACTGGAGGCGTCGGACGAGGGCGGGCGTGGTATGGCCGTAAGGGGGTCGGAAGATGGCTGTTCCGATGAGGGCCTGTGCTTCCCGGATATCTGCCAGGTAGGAAGACCCGCGGGTCTTCCAGGCATCGAGGTGCCGGTGTGTGTGGTTGCCGACGGCATGGCCTTCGCGGCGGACCCGGTCGAAGAGGGCGGGATGGGCGGCCACGTTGGCGCCGACGCAGAAGAAGGTGGCCCGTGCGCCTGTCGCGGCCAGCAGGTCGAGGACCCGCTCTGTCACCCCGGGACAGGGGCCGTCGTCGAAGGTGAGGTAGACGGCAGGGGCCTCCGGTGCTGCGGGCATGCGCCAGCAGGCGGCCGGGAGGAGCCGCATCAGCCAGTCGGGCGTCCGGAGGGGATAGACCATCGGCCAAAGATACCCATCCGCCCCGACGTGGTCGGATGCATGCGCACGGGCCTCCCGAACAGAGACGCATTGGATTATCTTTGCGGCATGAGCTTGCGGAAGACGAGGGTCCGTTTCGCGCCGAGCCCCACGGGCGGGCTACACCTCGGCGGCGTGCGCACCGTGCTGTACAACTACCTCTTCGCCCGTCGTACCGGCGGCGACTTCATCCTCCGCATCGAGGATACCGACCAGTCGCGATTCGTCCCCGGCGCGGAGCGCTACATCCTCGACTGCCTCCGCTGGTGCGGTCTCGAGCCCGACGAGAGCCCCGAACACGGCGGCCCCTGCGGTCCCTACCGGCAGAGCGAACGCAAGGCCCTCTACCGCGTCCATGCCGAAAGGCTCGTGGCCGACGGCCATGCCTATTACGCCTTCGACACGACGGAGGAACTCGAGGACATGCGCGAACGCTGGCGCACACCGGAGGACCCCTCCCCCCAATACGGCGCGCGGCTGCGCATGCACATGCGGAACTCGCTCACACTCCCGTCCGACGAGGTGCAGCGACTGCTCGCAACAGGCCATCCGCATGTGATCCGCATCCGCATGCCCGACGACGAGGTCGTCGGCTTCGACGACATGGTCCGCGGCCGCGTCGAATTCCACACCGCCCAGGTCGACGACAAGGTCCTCCTCAAGGCCGACGACATGCCCACCTACCACCTCGCCGTCGTCGTCGACGACCACCTCATGGGCATCACCCACGCCTTCCGCGGGGAGGAATGGCTGCCCTCGGCACCGGTGCACCTGCTCCTCTGGAGATACCTCGGCTGGGCCGACCACATGCCCGAATGGGCCCACCTGCCGCTGATCCTGAAGCCCGACGGGCATGGAAAACTCAGCAAGCGCGACGGCGACCGGCTCGGCTTCCCCGTCTTCGCCATGGACTGGACCGATCCCGCCACCGGCGACACGACGCGCGGGTTCCGCGAGATGGGCTTCCTGCCCGAGGCCTTCGTCAACATGCTGGCCATGCTGGGATGGAACGACGGCAGCGGACGCGAGATCCTCGCCATCGACGAACTCGTCGCCGGCTTCTCGATGGACAGGGTCCACAAGGGCGGCGCCCGCTTCGACTTCGAGAAGGCGAAATGGTTCAACCAGGAGTGGATCCGCCGGTCGCCGACGGAACGGCTCCTGCCCCTCGTCGACGCCGTCCTGCGCGACCACGGCATCGAAGCCGAGGTCGACAGGCTGGCCCTCGCCATTCCGCTGGTCAGGGAGCGCTGCACCCTCCTCACCGACTTCGTCCCGCAGTCGGCCTTCCTCTTCCGCCCACCCCCGGCCCTCGACCTGGACGCCATCACCCCCCGCTGGAACCCGCTGAAGGAGCGGTTCTTCCTCGACTGGTCGGAGATGCTGGCGACGATGGAGCATGACTGGACGGCCGCCGCCATCGAGGCCACCTTCCAGCAGGCCGCCGCCGCCGCCGCCATCAAGCCCGGCGAACTGCAGCTGCCCCTCCGCGTGATGCTCGTCGGCGGCAAGTACGGGCCCCCGGTCTTCACCATCGCCGAGTGGGTCGGGCAGCGCGAGACCTACGCCCGCATCCGACGCGCCCTGCACGAACTCGCCCCCGGCGGCTGACGACAGGCGGACCATCGACAAGACCCGCAAACCGGCACATATGGAACGACCCATCCGCGTGCTCATCGCCAAGGTCGGCCTCGACGGCCACGACCGCGGCGCCAAGGTCATCGCCGCCGCCCTCCGCGACGCCGGCATGGAAGTGATCTATACCGGCCTGCGGCAGACGCCCGAGATGGTCGTGGCCGCAGCCCTGCAGGAAGACGTCGACGCCATCGGCATCAGCATCCTCTCCGGCGCGCACATGACCGTCTTCCCCCGCGTGGCCGCCCTCATGCGCGAAAAGGGCCTCGACGACGTCCTCCTCACCGGCGGCGGCATCATCCCCGCCGACGACATGCAGGCCCTCCGCCAAGCCGGCGTCGGCGAACTCTTCGACCCCGGCACCCCCACCGCCCGCATCGCCGAATACATACGCGGATGGGTGGCCGGACACCGGCGCTGAGGCGACGGACACACCCAACGACCCAACACCAGGCACATGGCATACCAGACACTGCTCACCGGACTTTCCGAAGGCATCCTCACGGCAACGGTCAACCGACCCGACAAGCTCAACGCCCTCAACCGCGACGTGCTGACAGACCTCGACACGCTGATGGACGAGATCGCCGCCGACAGCCGCGTCAGGGCACTGCTCATCACGGGGGCGGGGGAGAAGTCCTTCGTGGCCGGCGCCGACATCTCGGAATTCCTCTCCAGCAACACGGCCGACGCCATGGCCATGGCCAGGCGCGGCCAGGACATCTTCGCCCGCATCGAACACTCGCCCAAGCCCGTCCTGGCCGCCGTCAACGGCTTCGCCCTGGGCGGGGGCTGCGAACTGGCCATGAGCTGCCATGTCCGCATGGCCGCCGAGAACGCCAGGTTCGGACAGCCCGAGGTCAACCTCGGCATCATCCCCGGCTACGGCGGCACACAGCGCCTCACGCGACTGGTCGGACGGGGCAAGGCACTCGAGATCATGATGTCGGGCGGCATGGTCGACGCCCGGGAGGCCCTCGCCATCGGACTCGTCAACCACGTCACACCGGCCGCCGAACTCATCGCCGAGAGCCGGAAGCTGCTCCTGTCGATCCTCGCCAGATCCCCCATCGCAGTGGCCCGCGTCATCGCCGCCGTCAACGCCGCCCACGACCCCTCCGTCGACGGCTTCGCCGAAGAGGTCAGGCTCTTCGGCGAATGCTTCGGCACCGAAGACATGAAGGAGGGCGTCACGGCCTTCCTGGAGAAGCGAAAGCCCGCCTTCCCCGGAAGGTGAGCCGGCAGACCACCCATCGGACCAGACAACAACACAATACGCACATGGAGTACAGGATCGAAAAGGACACGATGGGCGAGGTGCAGGTACCCGCCCGGGCCTACTACGGCGCACAGACCCAGCGCAGCATCGACAACTTCCGCATCGCCACCGACACCGACCGCATGCCCCTCGAGATCGTGAGGGCCTTCGCCGTCCTCAAGAAGGCGGCCGCCATCACCAACTGCGAGGCGGGCGTGTTGAGTGCCGAGAAATCCACGCTCATCGGAAGGGTATGCGACGAGATACTCGAGGGGACCCTCGACGCCGAGTTCCCCCTCGTCGTCTGGCAGACCGGCAGCGGCACCCAGAGCAACATGAATGTCAACGAGGTCGTCGCCTATCGCGGACATGTGCTCCAGGGCGGCAGCCTCGCCGACAAGGACAAGTGCCTCCACCCGAACGACGACGTCAACAAGTCGCAGTCATCCAACGACACCTTCCCCACCGCCATGCACATCGCGGCCTATGAGATGCTCGTCCGCACGACCATCCCCGGCATCGAGAAGCTGCGCGACACCCTCGCCGCCAAGAGCCGCGAGTTCATGCACGTCGTCAAGATCGGCCGCACCCACTTCATGGATGCCACACCCCTCACCCTGGGCCAGGAGTTCAGCGGCTATGTCTCTCAGCTCGACCACGGCCTCCGTGCCATCCGCCACACGCTGCCACACCTCGCCGAACTCGCCCTCGGCGGCACCGCCGTCGGCACCGGTATCAACACGCCCGAAGGATACGCCGACAACGTCGCCCGGCACATCGCGGCGCTGACGGGCCTGCCCTTCGTCACCGCCGAGAACAAGTTCGAGGCGCTGGCGGCGCACGACGCCGTCGTCGAAGCCCACGGCGCCCTCAAGACGGTGGCCGTCAGCCTCATGAAGATCGCCAACGACATCCGCATGCTGTCCTCAGGCCCCCGCAGCGGCATCGGCGAGATCTTCATCCCCGACAACGAGCCCGGCTCGTCCATCATGCCCGGCAAGGTCAACCCCACCCAGTGTGAAGCCCTCACCATGGTGGCCGCCCAGGTCCTCGGCAACGACGTCGCCATCAACATCGGCGGCGCCAACGGCCACTTCGAACTCAACGTCTTCAAGCCCGTCATGATCCGCAACTTCCTCCACAGCGCCCGCCTCCTCGGCGACGCCTGCGTGAGCTTCACCGACCGATGCGCCGCCGGCATCGAACCCATCGAAGCCAACATCCGCCGGCATGTGGAGAGCTCCCTCATGCTCGTGACGGCCCTCAACACCCGCATCGGATACTACAAGGCCGCCGAGATCGCCCAGAAGGCGCACAAGGAAGGCACCACGCTCCGCGAGATGGCCGTGCGGCTGGGGTACGTCACCCCCGAACAGTTCGACGAATGGGTCGTGCCCGCCGCAATGGTCGGCCGCATCTGAAAAAAAAGTTTTCCGGCTTATCATCTGAATGACAGCCCCTTGGGCTGTCATTCATTTTTCGCGGCGGCGAAAGGCATAATAAGCCCCCGCCATAGGCCGTTTTCCCTGTATCCGTACCCAAACCCCACGATACATGCGAGTACCCCTTGGAAACAGGAAGAACACCCTGGGCGCGCCGGGGACAACCCCCGACACGAACCCCATCCGCCCCGATACCGACAGCATCCCCGACACCGAAGAATTGTCCCGCACCCTGATCCGCCAGGTCGAGATCTGGCAGATCGACACCGAACTCCAGGAGGTCCTCTACCGGGGGACCGGCCCGGACAGACGGAACTGAACCTCGGTTTTTGGTTTTCTGTTGGTTTGAACCGCGAAGTCCCGCCCTTCTGGGCGGGATTTCCCTTTTCCGGACCGTCGGACGCCACCCGTCAGCCGAGGTCGATCTCGGTGTTGTCGCCGATGTTGAGGGTACGCGTCTCGCCCTTGATGCCCGTGTCGCTCCCGATCAGCGAGTCGTGCAGGACGACGTCGTAGAGCTTCGAGAAGGCGCCGATGATGGAGTCGCGCACGACCGAGTAATGGATCTGGGTGCCCTCGCCGACGGCCACGTGCGGGCCGATGATCGAATTGCGGACGGTGCAGCCGGGGGCGATGCTCACGGGCGGGATGATGATGGCGTTCTCGAAGCAGTGGTCGTCCGCCACGGCGCCGCCGAACTTCTTAAGGAGGATGGCGTTGCTGGCCAGCAGGCTCTCCTTCCGTCCGCAGTCGAACCAGTTGCCGACGCGGAAGGAGGTGAAGCGGGCGCCCTGGCCGATCATGCAGTCGAGCGCGTCCGTCAGGCTGTACTCGTCGTGAGAGGTGACGCCGGCCTGCAGGTTGGCCTCCAGGCACCGGAAGAGCCTCCGCGTCTCGCGGATGCGGTACAGGCCCACCAGGGCCATGTTCGACTTCGGGATCTGCGGCTTCTCCACCACGCGGGTGATGCGGCCCTCGTCGTCGATCTCGGCGACGCCGAAGTTGCGCGGGTCGTCCACCTTCTTCACGCCGAGGGCCGAGCCGTCGACCGCCAGCAGCTGGCCGACGTCGAACTCGCAGATCGTATCGCCCAGCACGATGAGCACCTCGTCGTCGCCCACCAGCTCGCGCGTCAGGAAGATGGCATGGCCGAGGCCCTGCCGGTCGGGCTGGTGCACGAAGCGCAGGTCCAGGTCGGGATAGTGCAGCTGCACATAGTCCTGTATCTTCTCGCCCATATATCCCACCACGAGGATGAACTCGCGCACGCCGCCATCCCTCAGCTGGTCGATGATGATGCTGAGGATGGTCCTGCCCGCCAGCGGGATGAGCGCCTTCGGCTGGGTATAGGTGTGCGGCCTGAGCTTGGTACCCGCGCCGGCGACCGGGATGATGGCTTTCATGCGGCTCCGTGGAATCTCGGCGTGAAAGTAGGGAAAAATGCCGGAGCGGACCCGGCCGCCCGTCAAGCCCGCCTTGCCCGTATGGCCGGCGCGGGGTAATTTTGCGCAAACGCAACGACATGCACAGGGACGCGGCCGTCTTCGGCCTCATCGGCAGGGAACTGGAGCGCCAGCGCAACGGCATCGAACTCATCGCCTCGGAGAACTTCGCCTCCCTCCAGGTCATCGAGGCCATGGGCTCCGTGCCCACCAACAAGTACGCCGAGGG